>OHXU01000310.1_pt1 | contig 19656 bp, 24 predicted proteins | sample 1580091 | NCBI WGS metagenome assembly OHXU01 (sample SAMEA3882529, study PRJEB24775) | human gut metagenome | biome: human-associated habitat; feature: intestine environment; material: feces | place: Netherlands | collected 2009/2010 | reverse complement strand
CATTTCAAAGAACTTTTTACTTCCTCAGGGGCAACCCCTGAAAAGCGGATGCAAAAGTACACACTTTTTACATTACCACCAAACCTTTTCAAGAAAAAGTTTTAAATAATACCGTATTTTAACATACGTTTACAAATAAAACGCCACAAAAGGGGCTTTTCACATTATTGTATTATAGGGCAAAACAAGACTTAATGAAATTCAAAGAAAATGGGCATTTGCCATAAAAAGCAAATGCCCATTTGATTATAAATTAAAATAATCACCTCAATTATTCAGCTGCATCAGCACTGTCGGGAGCCTTGTCGATCAGGTCCATGAACTGGTCAAGCTTCGGAGTAATGATGATTTGCGTACGACGGTTGCGCTGCTTGCCAACTTCGGTGTCGTTGTTTGTAACGGGATTGAACTCGCCACGGCCACCGGCGGTGAGACGCTTCGGATCAACTCCATACTGATTGATGAGAGCCTGTACCACGCTTGACGCACGGAGACAAGACAAATCCCAGTTGTTGCGGATATTCTTCATTGCGGCCGAAGAGGTATTTACGGGCACATTGTCGGTATTACCCTCAATCAGCACGTCGTAATCCTTGTAGTCCTTGATGATTTTCGCAATCTTGCTGAGCGTCTCGGCTGCACGGTCATTGATTTCGTAGCTTCCGCTCTTATAAAGCATGTTGTCAGCCAACGAGATGTACACAACGCCCTTGAGCACCTGTACGTCAACCTCCTTCAACTCTTCCTTGCTGAGTGAACGCGTGAGGTTGTTTGTCAGAATCATGTTAAGCGAATCGCTCTTGCTCTTCACTTCTACCAGATGGCGTATATATTGGTTTGACTCATTAATCTGGTCTACAAGTTTTGATATGTTCACCGTTGTCTGGTTACTTGCCGTGAGACTCTTGTCGAGCGAGCTCTGCAGTGAAGACAGCGTGCCCTTGGTCTGCTCAAGCTGCTCCTCGAGGCTCTGTACGCGCACCTTGCTTGCGGCAAGCTGGGTGTTGGCATCAGACAGCTTGTCTTGTGTGTCCTGATATTTATTTGTCAATTCCTGGTTCTCAAGCTGGCAATTCTCCAAATCTTTCTTACTAACACAACTGCTTACCAGCAGGCATCCCGCGATAAGCGAGAGGGCCAATACATTTTTCTTCATACTATAACTATTTACGTTTAATTGATTATTTGCTGCAAATTTATTTATAAGACGTATAACTTGTATCAATGTTGAAAAGCCTTAACTTAAATTAACCACACAATGGCACCTTATTTCTTTATGTTAACAAAAAATCCAATGCGCTCCAATTTACATTGGGGCGCATTGGAACCATACCTCTCAGTATAGGAATCAACAATATTGGAACTGATTTACAAGCGGTATTTTTGCCATTGTCGTAGACAACTTGATTGTCCAGGCGCCATACACCTGCTTGACATTCTGCGGCAAATGGTTAGTATCCCTCATGCTCATAAGCAAGTTCCTCAAAGGCAGACCGGGCTCGGTCTGGGAATCATTTAACAAACCGGCATGTTCCAACTCACGGTTGGCTTCCATGTCATTAATCTCCTTCTTTCCTTTCGACGTCATGTAATTGTCGAGGAAAGAAAGGATTGCCGTGAATTTCTTTAAATCTACCATGATACTAAATTATAAATACTTGAGACGCTACAAATATAATGATTTTTATTGACAACGCAAAACATTATGGCAAAAAAGTATGTGACTGGGGTGATTTTAATGTTTTTTTAATTACCGCATACGAATCTATAAGAATTTTGCTATATGAATATGACAATTTGAAATTTTGTATTACATATTTCTTACGGATTACAACAGCAACACATCTCAGCCTGCCCCATGACACGACACGGACAGCAATCCAGAATCACAGGTCAAGTTCACGCGTCAGTATGCTTTCGAGCTGCTCGGCCGAAAGCCTGAGGTGGAACTGTCCGCGCAGCGCTACGGATATGCGTCCCGTCTCCTCCGACACGACTACCGCTATCGCGTCGCTGTCCTGCGATATGCCCATAGCGGCGCGATGGCGCAGACCCAGCTCCTTGGGAATGTCGAAATTGTGGCTCACGGGCAGTATGCAGCCGGCGGCGCGTATCCGCTTCTTTGATATGACCATGGCTCCGTCATGCAACGGAGAGTTCTTGAAAAAGATGTTCTCAATCAAACGCTGGTTGATGTTGGCGTCAATCACGTCGCCTGTCTCGACGATGTCGTCAAGCGGAGTCAGGCGCTCGATGACTATCAGCGCGCCCACCTTGCCCTTGCTCATGTTCATGCAGGCCATGACTATCGGCATTATCGACTCCATGTCTACCTTGTCCTTCTTGTCGCCCGACGAGAACAGCCGCACGATACTTTTCACCTTATGGTGCGTACCGAGGTTGTACAAGAACTTCCTGATTTCCTCTTGGAACAATATTATAATGGCTATCACACCTACGCTGACCAACTTGTCCATTATACTTCCGAGCAGACGCATCTCCAGAACCTGGCTTACGAATAGCCACATGATGATGAAGATAAGAATGCCTATGAACACGTTAAGCGACCGCGACTCTTTCATGAGGCGGTAGATGTAATAAAGCATCAGGGCGACACAGAATATGTCGATAAAGTCTTTTATGCCGAAATTAAACATATCTCATCGTTTCTTTTACTATTTTCACGACCTCAACGCATTGCCTTACGTCGTGTACTCTAAGAATCGAGGCTCCGCCGCAGGCCAGCGCAAGGGTGTTAACCACGGTGGTACCGTTGAGGGCGCCGTCGGCATCGGTGCCGAGAAGGCGGGAAATCATCGACTTGCGCGACACGCCGACCAATACAGGCAACTCCATCTCGCACAGAAGGCCAAGCCGGGCAAGCACTTCGTAATTCTCGGCCAAGGTCTTTCCGAAACCGAAACCCGGGTCGAGAATGATATCCTTGTGGCCAAGGTCACGCAACATCTGCACCTTTTGGGCGAAATCCTGCATTATACTCATCATGTTCGGGCGCGAAGACATCAGTATGTACGGGACCTTCAGCCTGGCTACCTCACGGAACATGGGATATGCCAAGCCGTCGCCAGGCCCGCAGTAAGCTTCCTCCGTCATCATCTCGCCTCCGAAAGAACCCTCGGGATTGCCTCCGGAAACATCGTTGATGATACCCGCGCCAAACTCCTCTACCGACATCCTGGCGACCTCCGGACGGAACGTATCGACTGAAATTACGGCATCGGGCTGCGCCCTGCGCACCGCCCCCAGCGCCATGCGCATACGCTCCATCTCCTCGTCGGCCGAAACCCGGGCTGCGCCGGGACGTGTCGAGTAAGCCCCGACGTCGATAATAGCTCCGCCCTCCTCCACTATCTGGCAGGCGCGGGCCTCTATTTCCGCCTTAGTCCGCCTACGGCTGCCGGCGTAAAACGAGTCGGGCGTAGCATTGAGAATGCCCATCACGACAGGTTCAGACAAGTCTAACAGCCTGCCTCCGACATTTATTGTATATGGTACCAAGCCTTTCACTATATCAAGCTGTTTTTCAATCAGAAAGCAAAGGTACTGATTTATATTGACAACTCGGCGCTTTTGACGTTTTTTATTTTTAATTTCAGAAGTTAAGTAAAATTGTCAACCGCTACATGTTAAAGCCCCGGCGGCCATGCGACTTATGGCTGCATGAGAGACAAAAGGCGGCTTTTTACCAACCAAAAGGCCATCAATCGCACGCTAAAAGGCCGTCTTTCACGACGCGAAAGACGGCCTTTTATAACCCCTCTGATAATCAACGACTTACAAGGCTGGTTCAAGACAGTGATGAAAAGGCCATTTTTACCACTCCCGCACTTGTAAAAACGGATATTTTTCAGTAACTTTGTAAGCAGAAAAACAAACTTCAAGCTATATGAAAAGTAACACCTCAACAACGTTCAAGGTAGCGAAAAGCCAGACCGTGCTCGGCATTACCTGGGGCGTGATGATACTGTTAGGATTGGGAATCTTACCCTTATTCTCCCTCTCGGCCAACCATCCCGAAACCCGCATCGTCACTATACCGGCGGTACTGATAGCCTTCGGCGTGATGTTTTACTACTACCTGCTGTCGCCACGCTACGTTACGGTTACGCCTGAAGCCGTAGTCCTGCGCACCGTGAAAGGGCGTAAGGCGTTCAGGTTTGACGACATTGCCGAGGCCGACGCATGGAAAGACAGCCCCTACAAGCTGTTCCGCACATGGGGCGACGGCGGATTATTCGGCTTCATCGGCTGGTTCACGTGCCCCGGACTGGGCCGCCACTTCGAGTACGTAGGCCGTTACGACCAGGCATTCTACATCCACCTGCGCTCCGGCCGCACGTATTTGCTTAGCTGCGAAGGCCGGGACGAGGTTGTAAGACACATAAAAAGAATGAAAAATGAAGAATGAAAAATGAAGAATACGGCATACGTCATTAACGGGATTATTCATTTTTCATTCTTCATTTTTCATTTTCTCACAGTCTTCCTTCTTCCGAATAGCTGTAGTATTGGCCGTCGGTAATAATAAGATGGTCGAGGAAGTGGAGGCGCATAAGCTCGCAGGCTTTCTTCACCCGTTGGGTCAGGCGGTCGTCATCGCCGCTCGGGCTGGCGTTGTTGCTCGGGTGGTTGTGGCATAAGGCAACGACGGTGGCATTGCACAACAGGGCATGCTTCATTATAACCCGCACGTCGACGGCAGTCTCGGTTATCCCTCCGTGCGACAACTGGACGCTCTTTATCAGCTTGAAGTTCTGGTTCATAAGCAGCACCCACGCCTCTTCTTCGCTCAGGTCCTGCATTCTGGGGTGCATGTATTCGTATATCGCAAGGGCCGAATTTAGCTGTTTGCGCTCTTCGGCCTTCTCGGCCTGGCGGCGCTTGCCCAACTCGCAGGCGGCGATAATGGCAACAGCCTTTGCCGGGCCGAGGCCTTTGTAACGGCCGCCAGTAAGCTGCTCGATTGTCATCTTGCCCAAAGTGTTAAGGTTGTTGCCGCAATCCGCCAGCACACGTTTCGTCAAGTCTACGGCACTTTCGTCCTGCGAACCAGACCCTATGAGTATAGCCAGCAGCTCGGCGTTGCTCAACGCCGCGGCGCCCAGCCTCATGAGCTTCTCGCGCGGGCGGTCCTCCTCGGCCCATTGATTGATTGAAAGTTTTATCATAGTTTGTTGTTTTTCAGTAGTTAAAGTAGTTAGGAGTAGCTATCGCTCACTGCGTTCGCTGAGTAGTTGAAGTTATTACCTTTATTGCTTGCCTGTAGATAAAAACCGACAGGGCATTTGACTTTAACTACTCAGCGAACGCAGTGAGCGATAACTACTTCTAACTACTTTAACTACACTTCTCATTTATAGAACGTCTTGTCAAAAGCATGAAACTCGTCTTTCCCTTTCACGCAGCGTTTCCACCACGCAGAAAGGAAGCCGCAACCATATCCGAACAGCTGCACAAAGGCCGCCGGAATACTTAGCCATCCTACCTTGAGGCTTCGGTTGGCAACTGACGAATCAATGAAAATAAGAAGACAATAAAGAATGATTGGAAGCCACGGCCCCGCGCACAGCCAATACCAGCGGTGGATGTCGTCATACTCCATTAGGACACGGCCGACCGCAGAAGTAAGCACGAGCAGGCAGACACCGACAGTGAACACCATTGGCAGCAGATGAACGAGTTTCAACGACTCGGGATATTTCTTGTACAGGTTTATTCGTGCTATGCCGCTGTTGAACACCTGGCGGAAAAACTTGCGGAAGTCGGTACGACGCTTATGCCACACCCACGCTTGGGGAAACAGTCGGCAACGGCAGCCTGCCTTGAATATGCGTATGCTGAAGTCGATATCCTCGCCAAAGCGCATCTTCGAGAAACCTCCAAGCTTCATATAGACATCACGACGTATGCCCATGTTGTACGAACGGGGATAAAACTTGTCGAGCTTTTTCTTTCCGCCACGTATACCTCCTGTGGTAAAGAAGCTCGTCATGGAGTAACTTATGGCTTTCTGGGTGTCAGTAAACGACTCGTGAGCACGGTCGGGACCACCGAAAGCGTCGGCAGGTTCACGGCTGAGCTCATCGTCAACGGCCTCAAGATAACCATCAGGCACGCTCCGCCCCGTAATTGCGGCTCTGCCCCGGCCCGCTGTTCGGCTTATTATAATAATGTATATCAAGCATGTCGGCATATCCGCTGCATACATCCTTACACGGTACGGAACTGCCATCCTCGACAACAACGACCTCAAAATCCTTTACCGTTTGCGACGTAAGGCTGCGCAAAAGCTCGTCAACCTCATCCGGACGGTTATACACAGGAACTATAAAAGAGTATTTCATAAATATCAGATTTTATGTAGTTAAAGTAGTTAAGGGAGTTAAAGTAGTTAAAGACGCATGCTTTTGCCATTGAGAACAATTGTCAATGCTATTGTCTTTAACTACTTTAACTCCCTTAACTACTTTGACTGCTACTTTTAAGAAGTGTATGCGATTATTCCTTTACGCGGTTGAGGTAGCTTCCGTCGCGTGTGTCTATCTGGATAAGGTCGCCCTCGTCAATGAACAAAGGAACGCGAACCTCAACACCAGTCTCAAGAGTTGCAGGCTTGGTGGCATTTGTTGCGGTATCACCTTTAACACCCGGCTCACTATGGGTTACGCGCAGATTTGTCTTAACCGGCATTTCGGCATAAAGGATGGTGCCGTCCGTCGTATCCGTAACAACTTCAACTACATCGCCTTCCTTCATATAATCAACGCCAACAATAGAATCACGGTTGATTGGTATCTGCTCGAATGTCTCCTGGTTCATGAAAATGAGCCCTGTAGGATCTTCGTAAAGATATTGGTAAGGACGATGCTCGATACGTACATCCTCGAGCTTAAATCCAATCTGGAATGTGCGTTCAAGCACACGCCCGTCAGTAACGTTCTTGAGTTTCGTACGCATCACCGTGTTACCCTTACCCGGCTTTACATGTTGGAAATCAATACAAATCCATACTTGGTTGTCCATGCGGATGCATGTACCTTTCTTTATTTCCTGTGAATTAATCATATTGTTTTTTGTAATTAAATGATAATTATCATACAACAAAAGCGGATATCCGTCAATCCGGAAACGGCATCATTATCAATCGGCTCACTCCTATCCGCCCGAAAGTGCTGACTTTCAGGCTGCAAAGTTACTATATTTTTAGAAAAAAGCATAAAACAATGGGCTAAAAAACACATAATTCTTGGTTATTTAAAAAGAAATGTGTACTTTTGCAGCCCAAAGTGTGAACAAAATAACAATAAAATAAGTACAAACAATGAAAAGAACATTTCAGCCGCACAACAGGAAGAGAGTGAACAAGCACGGTTTCCGTGAGAGAATGGCTACAAAGAACGGTCGCCGCGTGCTCGCAGCACGTCGCGCTAAAGGTCGCAAAAAACTTACAGTTTCAGACGAGAACCACGGGAAATAACCGTCAGTCACGAAGATTTTGAACAAGAAAAGAGAAAGAAGTAAAGCAATGTCTTTGCTTCTTTCTGTTTTTTTCATACCTTTGCAGAAAAACATACGACAAGAATGAAGACAAAGGAATTCTTCCGAAAAATCTTCAGCATGAAGCTGTGGCTCAACCTCGGCGCTATGCTGGTTGTCGTCATATTGCTGTGCTTTGGCGTGAAAATAGGCCTTGACATATACACCCACCATGGTGAGGAAATACCGGTTCCGGACGTTAGGCATAAGCTGTTCTCCGACGCCGAACATATACTGCTGGGCTCACACCTTGACGTTGTAGTAAGCGACACTGGATATGTAAAGACACTTCCGCCTGACTGCATCCTGGAACAGTCGCCTGAGCCAGGGAAAAAGGTCAAGTCGGGACGCATTGTTTACGTAATAATCAATTCGTCGCACTCACCGATGCTGACAATACCCGACATCATTGACAACTGCTCTTACCGTGAGGCACGCGCGAAGCTGATTGCAATGGGATTCAAGGTCGGTCCGACGGACTATATACCTGGCGAGAAAGACTGGGTGTACGGACTAAAGTCCAAAGGAAAATTGTTGCACACAGGGCAGAAGATTTCTGTCAATGACGTCATCATAATACAGGTCGGCGACGGAATGCGCGACATGAGCGACTCTATTATCTACGCCGAACCCGAAGATTTCTACGGAGAATACGGCGACTCCCTGAGTGAACCTGCACAACAGGACGGCGGAGTGTACATCGATCCTAATAACGAAGGTGATGTTGACGAATTTGAAGTCGTAACCGGACCGGAATAAAATAAGGCTGCACGGAAGCGCCCGCAGTATGGCGTATTGAAACCTTATGAAAAGAGAAATGTAATGGCAGAAGATTATATCGACGAAATAGAGGACGACGAGGAACAACAACTATACGAACATTTACGAGTCGTTGTGGACAAAGGACAAGAGCCGTTGCGCATAGACAAGTTCTTGTTGAAGAAGTTGCAACATACAAGTCGTAACCGTATACAACGTGCCGCCGACGCAGGTTTCGTACATGTCAACGACCGCCCGGTAAAAAGTAATTATAAGGTACGTCCGCTCGATGTCATTACGTTAATGCTCGACCGCCCACAATACGACAACACCATTGAACCTGAGGAAATTCCGCTTGACATCGTTTATGAGGATACGGAACTTATGGTAATCAACAAGCCGGCAGGACTTGTAGTACATCCCGGTTGCGGAAACTGGCACGGAACATTGGTAAATGCCATCGCTTGGCACTTGAAAGACGTGCCGACGTATAATCCCAATGATCCGGAAGTGGGACTGGTTCATCGTATAGACAAAGACACAAGCGGGCTATTGGTTATCGCAAAGACGCCTGGCGCAAAGACGAAACTGGGACTACAGTTCTTCAACAAGACAACACATCGCAGTTATAACGCCTTGGTGTGGGGCAATTTCACCGAAAACGCAGGACGCATCGAAGGCAATATAGGCCGTGATCCTAAAGAGAGAATGCGCATGGCTGTATTTCCTCCCGACTCTGAAATCGGCAAACACGCCGTCACGCATTACAACGTGATTGAACGCTTCGGGTATGTAACGCTTGTTGAATGTATCCTTGAAACAGGAAGAACACACCAGATAAGGGCCCACATGCGACATATTGGCCATCCGCTCTTTGCCGACGAACGTTACGGAGGAACTGAAATACTCCGCGGCAACCGCTCCGGCAGCTACAAACAGTTTATAGAGAACTGCTTCAAGGTATGCCCGCGGCAGGCACTTCATGCCAAGACGCTGGGTTTCGTACACCCCACTACAGGACTGCAAATGGACTTCACGTCGCCTCTTCCGGACGATATGGAAGCCCTTATTAATAAATGGAGAAAGTATATTAACGGAAATGAATTAAAACAATAACGCTTTATGAAAAATCTGAAAAGAACGATTGCCATTATTTGCGGAGGTGATTCTTCCGAATACGGCGTTTCGTTGCGTTCCGGCCAAGGACTTTATTCTTTCTTCGACAAAGAAAGATATAATGTTTACATCGTAATGGTTAGAGGTCTCGATTGGCATGTCAACCTGCCAGACGGCACCACAACCCCCATTGACCGTAACGACTTCTCGTTCATGGAGAACGGAAAACTCGTACAATTCGATTACGCTTACATCACGATACACGGCACACCAGGCGAAAACGGAATACTACAAGGCTATTTCGAACTCATACATCTACCCTATTCCACAAGTGGAGTGCTTGTAGAAGCACTAACATTCAATAAGTTTGTGCTCAACCAATACTTACGAGGATACGGTGTGCGTGTGGCCGATAGCCTGCTTATCAGAAAGGGTTATGAGGAAATAGTAAGCGATGACGAAATCGAAGAACGCATAGGTATGCCTTGTTTCGTAAAGCCAGCGGCTGACGGTAGCAGTTTCGGAGTGTCCAAGGTAAAGAATAAAGACCAGCTTGCCCCTGCCATACGCAAGGCCATGCTTGAAAGCGAAGACGTAATGGTAGAGCAGTATATTGAAGGAACCGAAATATCTATAGGCTGTTACAAGACTCATGAAAAGAGCGTGGTGCTGCCTGCAACAGAAGTTGTAACCCAACACGAGTTCTTCGATTACGACGCTAAGTATAACGGACAGGTACAAGAAATAACTCCTGCACGGCTCAGTCCGGAAACGACCAAGCGTGTAGAAGAAATCACAAGCCAGATCTACGACATCCTGCACTGCAACGGAATAATCCGTATCGATTACATCATTAGCCGCGGGAAGGGAAGTGACGGACAGGAAGTGGACAAGGTGAACATGATTGAAATCAACACAACTCCTGGCATGACGGCAACCAGCTTTATTCCACAGCAAGTAAAAGCGGCAGGCCTGAACATGACTGACGTGCTCACGGACATTGTAGAAAACCAGTTCAGATAAAACAGAACAGGACAAACAAGCATAAGGGAGTTAAAGGAGTAACAGATAAGCCGCTATCAAGTTTTCGTTAAGATGGCTCTCGGCAGCCTATTCGTAGCTACTCCTTTAACTCTCCTAAAATCCAAAATCCTTGAACAAAACAAATAAATTACGCCCATGAAAATCCCCGCTGAATTTGACAGCATACGTCCTTTTGAGCCTGAAGAACTACCTCAAGTGTACGAACGTTTGCTCGCCGACCCCCAGTTCAGGATGGTTTTAGCTTATGTCTTACCCGGAATACCGTTTGAAACGGTGCGTGAAAAGATGTTGTCTTGCAAGACAAACCTTGAATTCCAACTGTCATTCTGCTATAACTTCATACAATCGCTTATCAACAGGCTTACAACCGGTTGTGACATGAACGCATCGGCTATAGACATTTCCGGGCGTTACACCTTTGTAAGCAACCACAGGGACATTGTACTTGATTCTGGATTTCTTGATAAACTGCTTATTGACGCGGGATTCAAGACGACATGCGAAATAGCCATTGGCGACAATCTCTTATCTTTGCCATGGGTAAAAGATCTTGTAAGGGTGAACAAATCGTTCATCGTACGCCGTGGATTATCTCCACGCGAAACGCTAACGGCAAGTAAGACAATGTCAGATTATATGCATTTTGCCATCGAAGAAAAACATGACAACATCTGGATTGCCCAGCGCGAAGGACGAGCCAAAGACTCAGACGATCGTACACAACCGGCCATTCTAAAGATGATGGCCATCGGTGGCGGCAAGGGGGATACAGTGGAAAAACTCAAACGGCTGCATATCGTGCCGCTTGCTATTTCATACGAGTACGACCCTTGTGACTATCTGAAAGCCAAGGAATTCCAACAGAAACGCGACAACGCTGCATGGAAAAAGTCTGCCATGGACGATATCATCAGCATGAAAACAGGCATAACCGGATACAAAGGGCATGTTCATTACCAATGCGCTCCATGTATAGACAAATGGTTGGATACTATCGGCGCCGATACTCCAAAGACCGAAGTGTTCGACATTATCGCCGAACATATTGACCACGAAATACACAGTAACTACATGCTGTACCCGTCGAACTATATTGCGCTTGACATGCTTAACGGAAACGACGCGAATGCAGACAAATACACAAGCGAGGAGAAGTCAGGTTTCATAAAATACATTGACGGGCAGCTCGCGAAAATAGACCTTCCTGACAAGGACGACAAATTCCTGACCGAACGCATGCTGACAATGTATGCCAATCCTGTCATCAATTTCATCAAAGCTACGAAATGAAATTCATCCCGTCATACATTCTGCTTTTCCTGCTGTTCGTCCTTTCGGCATGCAGCAATGACCCTTACGACACCGGCGACGGCGCCCTTTCGCACATGCGGGCGGACTTTGTCGAGGCGCAGACCGATAATAACGCAAACATCGTTAGCATTGAGACCGATGACGGCGAACGGATGTTTCTCACGGGCGCAATCAACGTTGCCTGGGCAGAACGCCCCGACACTGTTTACCGTGCGTTGTTATATTATAATAAGGTAGAAGCAGACGACGGGACAAACAACGCCGAACCGCTCGGCATTTCACAAGTTCTCGTACCGCAAATTACGCCCATTGAAGAAGTAAAAGACGGCATAAAGACCGACCCAGTAACGTTTGAAAGCTCATGGACAAGCCGCAACGGAAAGTACCTGAACCTTGATTTGTCTATCAAGACTGGCTCTGTTAACGGTGATTTTAACACCCAGACTATCGGCATTATATGCACCGGCGTTGATACTGACGCCAACGGCAGACACCACGTAAGTCTGCGGCTGTACCACGACCAGAACGGAGTGCCCGAATACTATTCGGCCGAAGCATACGTCAGTATTGCCGTTTCACGCCTGCCGATAGTGCCCGTTGAAGGCGACGAGGTAGCGGTTGAAATCAACACTTACGACGGAACAATCACAAGAACATTTACGTTCTAACCATAATAAAAGCCGTTTTTCAATGCAGAAAAACGGCTTTTATTATTTTTTTTCATGAAAAAACACGCTAAAATATGTCACATAACGGCATTACCTTGCGTATATAAAACAGAAATAAAACTTTAAAAACATTACACCATGGAAATTAAGACTATATTCATCTCGCTTGCGGCGATAGCCTTTTCGCTCACCGCATGCAGCGGCACGAGCAAGAACATTGACAACCAAACGTATGGCAAAATGTCATTGCGCACGGCCGACAACAATTATGAACAGATGTCAGAGCGCACCCTCAACCTAAAGAACTTTCATGGTTTGTCGGTATCCACGTGGGTGGATGTACACTATACCCAGGGCAGCACATACAAAGTCCTGGTCAAGGGCACATCGTTGGCATTTAAAATCAACGATATTTCCGTAAGAAACGGTATCCTTACGGTAAACAGGAGCAAAGATTCAAGAAATATAACCGAAGGGAGCAAGATTACGATCTACGTCACATCGCCGAAGATGGACTATATCGAGAACATCGGTTCAACCACGTTCAACGCCGAAGAGTTCAATGCCGACAATCTGAAGATAGACAACAGCGGAGTGCTCAAACTGTATGTTGACGGAATAAAATCCACCTCTACCAATATCGAAAACTCCGGCAGCATGAAAGGCACAACATCTTTCAGCGGCGAATCCATCAAATATGACAACTCTGGCGTTTGTACCCTTACCGCCAATTTCGACTTCAACTCGTTCTCCTACGACAACTGCGGAAGCTCAAAAATAAGCGGGAAAGTGAAAGCAAGGGAAATGACGATAGACAATACCGGCGTAATCAAGGACGAGCTTGACATCGAATCGAACACGCTCAGCATGGACATCAGCGGTTCCTCAAACGGCACTCTGAAGTTCAAGGGGCACAGCATGGATATTGATTGCAGCGGAGTAGGCAAAATGACGCTTGACGTTGACTGCGACAAAATTACCTCCGACACCAGTGGCAGCCTGAGTCTGAAACTAACCGGACGCGCAGACAATACCGAGTTTAACGGTTCGGGAGTATCTAAGATTGACACGTCCGGCCTCAACAATTTCTGATTATACAAACCAATACACAAGAAAATGAGATTTTATTCACTAATATTTACATTTGCAACCATAGCGTTCACGCCTACCGCACTTGACGCAAAGGGGCTTGAAACATCGGCGCCGGGCACAATGCCTGCGGCAACCGCCGCGGCCGATAACGGCAACGAAAAGATTGAGACACGGGTTCTCGACCTGAAAGACTTTCACGGACTGAACATAAACTCCGTCGGTGAGATATATTATACTCGTGGAAACGAATACCGGGTAGAGGCCTCCGGTACGGCAAAAGCATTCCGACAGACCGGCATTTTGGTAAAGGATGGCTTGCTGACGACCAAGCAGAACGAGAACAAGGGGCAAGGATTTGACGGGAATATAAAGATGGAGCCCCTTACGCTCCGTATTGTTTCGCCGTCATTGGACGTCCTGATTAATGCCGGTTATATTACTTTCCACACAAGCGAGATATCGTCAGCAGACTTTAAGCTCGGCAACAGCGGCGACCTGATATTTGACATGCAGGCCTTCGTCTGCCGTTCAATTGACATTACTAATTCCGGAAACTTGCAGATGAAGTGCTCAATATCAGCCGACAACTACGAGCAAGGCAACTCGGGCAACAGCAATATCAAGGCCGACTACAACATAAAAAACTCTTTCAAGTACACCAATAGCGGGTCTACCGAAATATCAGGAACGCTGACGGCGAGCTACGTCGAAATCAACAACTCAGGCAGCTTCGCTCCTGCTATGACAATCAATGCGGATACGCTGAAGTCGGTAACAAGCGGCGAGACCAAGGCAGACATCTACTATAAAGGCGGCAAGGCAGACATTGTATGTTCGGGTAACGGCGACTTTAACATGAAGGTTGACTGCCAGGACCTGTCTACATTTGCTTCGGGCAACCTTAAAGTAAAAATCGCAGGCACGGCCGACAATGTGAAATTAGACGGCTCGGGCAGGTCAAACGTGGACATGACACAACTAAACAAGTTCTGAACATGGTGCCCGAGGACTTTGAACGTGAGGCTGAACTAATGCGCCCCATGCTGCTGTCGGCGGCACGCGGCTATCTCGGCAATGCCGATGACGCCGAAGACGCCGTGCAGGAGGTGCTGGTGAAACTATGGAGCATGGTCGACACTTTACGCCGTCCTGTAGCCCCTCTGGCCAAAGTCCTCGTGCGCAACTTCTGCATCGACCGTCTAAGACGGCGCCGCGTAACGGTAAGCGTAGACGAGACAGAACCTCAGACGATAACCGCCGATAGCACGGACAACGACATGTTCGAGCGCATGATGAAAATAATCGACACGCTGCCCGCCGCCCAGCAGGTGGTGCTCCGCCTCAGGCATATCGACGGAATGGACATGGACGAAATAGCAAAACTTACCGGATACAAAGAGGCCAACGTGCGCAAGATTCTCAGCCGAGCACGTATGGCGGTGAGAAAACATTACATTGAGGAGTTGGACGATGAATAACAACGAGATAAAACATACCGAGAAACTGATAGAACGCTTCTTCAACGGCGACACGACCCTGGCCGAGGAGCGTAGCCTGTACCGACTGTTCAGCCGAGGAGTGCTGCCGCCTGAGCTCGAGAAGTACCGCCCCGTGTTCGCCGGCTTCGGTTCGATGCAGGCCGGCGGAGAACACAGGGCACGCCTCATGCCGGCCTTCCGCCGCGCCGTATGCGGCACAGCAGCAGCCCTCGTGCTAATCTTCGGCGTGTCGGCCTACCTCAACTATCACGAGGACCGCATGCTGGCGCGCGTCTACGGCGGCAGCTACGTCATCGAGAACGGCCACCGCATTGACGACCTGAGCATGATAAAGACCGACATCGAGACGGCTCTCGGCGAGGCAAGACACATAGAGGAGCACATAGAGAAACGCTCGCCCATCGAGCAAGCAGAGCAAGACCTGCTCAACAGCATTGACGACCCGGACGAGCGCAAGCGAATAAGCGAAATGTTGAACTAAAAGAAACCTGACACAATGATACCCAGGATTATCATGACCGCATTGTTACTTACAAGCCTTATCACCGCAGCCGTGGCGCAGAACAGCATTGACGGGCTTATCGACAACTACTCGTCGGTAGGCATGAGCAAGTTCACCTCGGCAGTGGAACGCGACCCGCGCACGCATAAGGTGCTGAAGGTGGTGAAGGTATTGCAGCTTGAACAGATAGGCATTAAAGACTTCATCAAAGCCTTCAAGGGCGAGGCGAAGACCGGAGACTTCAGCGAAAAGTATGACGACGATGGCTGTACGCTCATGCTTACGACGCAAAACGCCAAACAGAACCGCATATACATGCTGCGCTGCAGCGAGCCGTACATTCCCGGCAGACGTAACACGAACTACGGGTATGCCAAGATTACGCTGATAATAAAATACAAATGAAATTCCGATTGACCGTCTTTTGCCTTCCAAAAGGTCGTCAACCGCACGCTAAAAGGCCGTCTTTGGCAAGCCCAAAGACGGCCTTTTACAATATATTGAATATCAAGATGTTACAACGAAGACCGATTAGCGCCTGACAAGTACTTGGTTTCCGGCATGCGCCAAACTTACGATTTACATCAAAAACAACGGCTTTACAATACAAAAAACACTTTTTATGGCATTACGTTTGCGTTCTGTTGGATTTTTATCGTATCTTTGCAAACGTGTAAAGCCGTAAGCACGGCTTTCGTCATGACGGCCGGCGGAAATCCCGACGGCTTTTATATAGGTATTATTTAAACAAAGGATTAACATGGAAAAGAAACTCAAACCGTCAACCCTCTGCGTACGCGGAGGCTGGAAACCGAAGAACGGCGAGCCTGTCCAGCCGCCTATCGTTCAGTGTACGACATTCAAATATGACAACACCGAAGAGATGGCCATGCTTTTCGACCTGAAAAAGGAAGGTTATTTCTACACCCGTCTGCAAAACCCCACAAGCGACAGCGTAGCAGCCAAGATAGCCGCTCTTGAGGGAGGAGTAGGCGGCATGCTCACGTCGTCTGGCCAGGCGGCCAACTTCTACGCCATATTCAATATCTGCCAGGCCGGCGACCATTTCGTAACTTCAAACGAGATATACGGCGGCACATACAACCTTTTCGGCGTAACGATGAAGAAGCTCGGCATTGAATGCACCTTCGTCAACCAGGACGCAAGCGAGGAGGAAATACAAAAGGCTTTCCGCCCGAACACCAAGGCACTGTTCGGCGAGACAATATCCAACCCCGGCTGCCGCGTGCTCGACATCGAGAAATTCGCCCGCATAGCCCACAGGAACGGCGTGCCGCTCATCATCGACAACACATTCGCCACCCCAATAAACTGCCGCCCGTTCGAGTGGGGCTGCGACATCGTGACCCATTCAACTACGAAATACATGGACGGACACGCTACACAGGTAGGCGGATGCGTGGTGGACAGCGGCAATTTCGACTGGGATGCGCACGCTGACAAATTCCCTGGGCTCACAACTCCCGACGAGTCTTACCACGGACTGACCTACACCAAGGCATTCGGCAATGGCGCATACATGACCAAACTCGTCGCGCAACTCATGCGCGACCTCGGCTCAACACCGTCACCGCACAACGCGTTCATGCTCAACATCGGGCTCGAGACCTTGCACCTGCGCATGCAACGGCATTGTGAGAACGCACAGAAAGTGGCTGAATTCCTGCACGCCGACCCGCACGTGGCATGGATTCGCTACTGCGGACTGAAAGACGACGCCGACTATGAACTCGGACAGAAATACCTGCCGAACGGCTCTTGCGGCGTACTGGCCTTCGGACTGAAGGGCGACCGCGACACCGCCATCAAGTTCATGGACTCGCTCCAGTTGGTAAACATCGCCACACACGTAGCCGACGCACGTTCATGCGTGCTTCATCCGGCCAGCCATACCCACCGCCAGCTTAGCGACAAGCAGCTGCGCGAAGCCGGCATAGCCCCCGACCTTATCCGCTTCTCGGTAGGTATCGAAGACGCTGACGACATCATCGACGACCTGAAACAGGCGCTGACACAGATTTAAGAGGTGAAAAAGTGAAAGGGTTAAAAGGTGAAAAAGCACGGGAACTTAACTTTCCAAGTTATTGGATAAATAACAATCATGCTTTTTCACCTTTTAACCCTTTCACTTTTTCACCTCTTAAATCTCTTCTACTGTGAAAAATTACAAAAAGCAAGTACAGTTAAGCAAATAATCGGATTTTTCCTTTGCAGTTACATTTGAAAACTCTATATTTGCAGAACAAGAATGACACAATGTTAGTTTAACTAAAACTTATACTATGGAAGTCGAGAAAATAATGCAAGACCTGGAGCAAAAGCATCCGGGCGAGTTAGAGTACTTGCAGGCCGTAAGGGAAGTCCTCCTTTCTATAAAGGACGTTTACAACCAGCATCCAGAATTTGAGAAAGCAAAGCTCATAGAACGTCTTGTAGAGCCGGAGCGCGTCGTTACGTTCCGTGTTCCATGGGTTGACGACAAGGGCGAAGTACATGTCAACATAGGATACCGCGTACAGTTCAACAGCGCTATCGGTCCATACAAGGGCGGTCTGCGCTTCCACCCGTCGGTAAACCTGTCAATCCTGAAGTTCCTCGGCTTTGAACAGACATTCAAGAACGCGCTTACCACACTGCCTATGGGCGGCGGCAAGGGTGGCTCTGACTTCTCTCTAAGAGGCCGTAGCGACGCTGAGGTAATGCGTTTCTGCCAGGCTTTCATGACTGAACTGTACCGCCACATCGGTCCTGACGAGGATGTTCCCGCAGGAGACATCGGCGTCGGCGCACGCGAAATAGGCTATTTGTTCGGTATGTATAAGAAACTTACCCATAAGTGGGGCGGCGTCCTGACAGGCAAAGGCCTCGAATGGGGTGGCTCAAAGATACGTCCAGAGGCTACAGGCTTCGGTGCTCTGTACTTCGTAAACCAGATGCTGCAGACCCACGGACACGACATTAAGGGCAAGACCGTTGCAATCAGCGGCTTCGGCAACGTGGCATGGGGCGCTGCTACAAAGGCAACCCAGCTCGGAGCGAAGGTCATCACGATATCAGGTCCTGACGGATACATCTATGATCCGGACGGTATCAGCGGCGAAAAGATTGATTACATGCTCGAGCTTCGTGCCAGCGGCAACGACATCTGCCAGCCATACGCAGACGAATTCCCAGGCTCTAAGTTCGTTCCCGGCCGCAAGCCGTGGGAGGTTAAGTGCGACATCGCACTGCCGTGCGCAACCCAGAACGAGGTCAGCGGCGAGGATGCAGACATGCTTTTGGCTAATAAGCCGATCTGCATAGCCGAGGTTTCCAACATGGGATGCACCGAAGAGGCAGTCCAGAAGTTTGTTGCTGCCAAGCAACTCTTCGCTCCCGGCAAGGCAGTAAACGCCGGTGGCGTGGCTACATCGGGTCTTGAAATGACACAGAACGCCATCCGCCTGAGCTGGAGCGAGGCCGAAGTGGACGAGAAACTGCACCAAATCATGCACAATATCCACGAGCAGTGCGTCAAGTACGGACGCCAGGCTGACGGCTACGTGGACTATGTAAGGGGCGCAAACATCGCCGGCTTCATGAAGGTTGCCAACGCCATGATGGCCCAAGGCATAGTATAAACCATAACATATAGTGATAAACAGAATTTTTCTCATAATCCTTTTCAGTGTAATTGGCTGTACTTTGCTCCCCGCGCAGGAGCAAGGTATGGCCAGTTATTATTCTAACCGCCTGCATGGAAGGCGCATGAGCGACGGTAGCCGCTACCACCGTGACAGCCTTACGTGTGCGCACAAACGATATCCTCTGGGTACAATGCTGAAAGTTACCAACCTTAAAAACGGCAAGGACGTAATAGTGAAGGTAACTGACAGGTGCGGCAGCCGCAGGATTATCGACCTTTCATACGCCGCCGCAAAACAAATAGGAATCGTATCGTCGGGCGTAGCTATGGTAAGGGTCGAGAAATATACGCCACAAGAAGGCATACCGTTCAAGATTAACGACATTACCGACACACCGGAACTTGACTTCGAGATAACCGAAAGGAATGAGGACGGTACGCCGATATGGATGAAATCCGGCG
>OHXU01000293.1_pt1 | contig 21021 bp, 21 predicted proteins | sample 1580091 | NCBI WGS metagenome assembly OHXU01 (sample SAMEA3882529, study PRJEB24775) | human gut metagenome | biome: human-associated habitat; feature: intestine environment; material: feces | place: Netherlands | collected 2009/2010 | reverse complement strand
CCAAATCAAGCTGATGGACATCCCCATGCAGATTATCAAGCGGCATGAAGCATTCAGGACTGACAAGCGGCTGTTCAATATCGGCTCGCTTGATATGGTGAACAGACGCATCAAAAAAATAGCTAAAAGATGCGGCATAGAAAAGCCGATTTCATTCCATTCCGGAAGACATATTACTTTGTCTTACTCATTGAAAACAAGGGACTTACAAAGATTGTCAGCTTGACAGGTAACGATTTGGAAACCAGCGGGCTTCTCTATTCTGCAATGTTCTGCATCAATCAAAAGAACGCTTTTCTCATTTACAAAAATGATGTTTTTCTTCCTTATAACCAAAGCTATTCCTCTGAAAAATAGAGAAAATCAAACATCTTATCATTATTGTACATTTGTTGCACATCTTGCTGATGAAAATCAGTCGCACTGTCCTGCTTTTAATTCCATACCGTTTCCACATTATATTTGAGCCTGCCCATTTGCGAATAGCCTGTTGGTAGGTTTGCCTGTCTGTGTGCCGACAGGCAGGCACGCCGGCAGACCGGTCGGCAGGCAAGCAGGACGGCAGGCAGGTTGGAGCGCGGGCAGGCTTGCAGGCCAGCGTGCGTATCTATATGCTTTTGTTTATTGCACCATTCCTTTGTTGCTTTATTACTACGTTGATAGACGGATGTATTGTACCACCGATTTATATCATCCAAACTCCACCTCTCTAAAGCCACAATCCATTGCTGATACCTTTATTTGAAGTTTCGCTGTTGTAAACCTGCACAACAACACGACAGCAAACCAGCATATCATTGAAACTATGTTGCTTCCTATCTGCATTGAATTACTTTCTTGGTTGTCGGGTTCTGTTCTTCATTGTTTTAGCAAACCATTGGTTCGCTGAGCTTGTAAACAAGCGAGGCTGTATTTGCCCAAAATAGCATTTCCTTATTGGTCTAATGTCTGTTTTGGCTGTGATTGGCACATATCGACATCGAATTGACACTATTGTCTGTTTCTCAGATGGATGAAAATCCGGCTTTGTTCCCTGTAATCTCAATAAGGTGCAGGCTTGCACCCTATTCCCTTTCTTCTTTTGGGCAGCTTGGGCATCGGGAAACGATGCTTTGAAAGCCGAAATTACAACACTTGTTCAAATCCGTTTATTGACGGATTTCTTGTGCTCTCAAAAGCACAGCAAGGTGTCCTTCGGGTAACCCGAAGGCTTTTCGGTTACTGCCGAAAAGTGGCAGCAGCAAGGTATGTTTCGAGTTACTCAAAACCTTTCGGGTTACTCCCCGAAAGCCTTGCCGCTTGGTTGATCCTCCGAAGTCGGGCGACCTGTTCCAAACCTGCGGTAATCGTGTCTTATTCCTTGTGTCTGATACCATACTTTTTCATCTTGCCGTACAGCGTGGTGCGTCCGATGCCGAGCAGCTCAGCAGCCAAAGAGTGGTTGCCATTCGCTTGCTCCAAAGCACGGATTATCTGCTTCTTTTCCATCTCTTCGTTTTTCAAGGACAATGATGTTTCGCCGGACAATATGGGTGCTTCAAACTCCAGTTTGTCAGCCGTTATCGTATCCCCGTCGGTGAACAGCACCGCCGAGCGTACCGTACCTTTCAGTTCTCTCACATTGCCGCTCCACGGATAGACGAGCATCCGCTTTCTTGCTTCCGCATCAAAGCCTTTCACCTGTTTGCCGAACTCTTTGTTGGCAAGGTTCCGGAAGAACTCCGTGAGCGGCATGATGTCCTCACGGCACTCACGCAGCGGCGGTATGTGCAACGTACGTATATTCCTTAATCCGATGGAACAAGTCATGACGGAAACGCTTTTCGGCTACTGCTGACTGCATATCCTCGTTGGTGGTGGCGATGATGCGCACGTCCGCAATCTTTTCCCTGCTGCCGCCAACGGGTCTGTACCGTTTGCTTTCCAATGCCCGCAGCATCATCTGTTGTACTTCGAGTGGCAGGTTGCCTATCTCGTCAAGGAACAGCGTGCCTCCGTCGGCTTCCTCCCAATAGCCTTTCCGTTTGGCATCCGCACCCGTAAACGCCCCTTTCTCGTGTCCGAACAAGGCGGATGCGGCAAGTTCCTTCGACAACAGACCGCAGTCCACCGCCACGAAGGGCTTGCCCGCCCGTTTGCTCATTGTATGTATTTTCTCGGCGATGTGTTCCTTTCCCGTTCCGTTCTCACCTAACACCAGTACACTCATGTTTGTTGGTGCGACCAATTTTATCTTGTGGTCTATCTCACGGAAAGCCGCGCTCTGCCGCTCATGGATGAGCGTTTCGTGCCGTTCCATCCTTTCACGTAAGGTTTTCAGCAGTGGAGGCAGGCTCATTTCCAACAGATTTTTCGGAATGAAGTCCTCTGCGCCCAGCTTCAGCGACCTGACGGCAATGGGAATTTCGCCAAACTCCGTCATAATGATGTAGGGATTGTTCCTGCATTGTTTCCGTAGCTCATCCAACAGAATGATGCCGTCGCCATCAGGAAGACGCAAGTCGGCGAGCACAATGTCGTCCTCGCACATCTTGGCGAACAGTTTACGTGCCTCGTTGCAAGTGGAAGTGCTGACGGTCTGAAACCCGTTACTTTTTAACAGCCTGCATACATAGCCGGAAAAAGTGAGATTGTCTTCCACGACGATTATTCTTCCCATCGTTCAGCCTCCTTTCTTGCCAAGTCCACAATCAGTTTGCCTTGTGTCAATACCTTTTGGACGGCATGGGCTATCTCTCCATCCGTTGGATTGTTGCTGTGAATTGCGGCATATAATTCCTGCAACGGCTGTTCGACTTTCATCAGCATCCATGAACTTCTAAGGTGGTGTATCCAACCGTCTAACGCGTCCCTGTCCTTTGCCTCCGCAGCTTTCCGCACTTCTTCTATTTCTTTTTTCGTTTCCGTAACCAACTGTTCCAATGTGTGTCGTTTGTCGCCAAAGGTGAGCAAAGCCGAGAAGTCCGGCTGTTGTCTATGCTCTTTATTGGCATATTGGCTTACCACGTTCAGCAGTTCGGCGATGGAAAACGGTTTGCCGAGCATGGCGGTGAAACCTACCGATTTCAGTTCTTCCTCCGTGATGAAGCCTGCTGCCGTTGCCGCTACAACGGGAATCGTGTGTGAGTTTCCGACATCGGACGCGCGCAGCAATTCCAGCACCTCGTAACCGTTCATGTCCGGCATTTTCAGGTCAGTTATCAGCAGGTCATAATCCTTGCCGCGCATTTTGTCCGTCAATTCTTCTACCATTAGGCAAGTATCACAGCCTATGCCGTTCTGCACAAGCATATCCCGTATCATGCCGAGCGTCACAAGGTCATTGTCTATCACTATTACGCTGTAATTTGAAATGATGTCTTGCACATGTTCTTTCTTCCCCTCCGCTACGGCTTCTTCAGTTTTCGGCAATGGAAGAACAACGGTGAACTTGCTACCTTTATCCTTTTCGCTTTCCACTGATATACTCCCGTCCATCAGTTCCACAAGCTGTTTCACGATGGAAAGACCAAGCCAGAACCCATCCTGCGTGGCGGCATTGCCCAACCGCTCGAAAGGCTTGAATATCCGTTCCTTTTGTCCTTCACTTATGCCCGTACCCGTATCCTCCACCGCCAGCGTAAACACACCGTCCTTGTATTGGGTTGTCAGCGTGATGATACCGCTGTCTGTGAATTTAATAGCATTGGAAAGCAGGTTGCCGCCTATGCTCAAAATGCGGTTCTTGTCACCGTTCACCATTTCGTTCGCATGGTTACGGACAGTCAAGGTCAGATGTTTGGATTGGACTTGTGCCGCAAACTCTGTTTCAAGAGTATCAGCTATCAGGTTTAATTTAAATGGCTTGGATAGGATTGCAACTTTCCTGCTGTCTAACCTGAAATACTCCAAGAGGCTGTTCAGCATGGATGCCATATGCCCTGCCGATGTTCTAATAACTTCCGCATAGCGCATACGGCTATCCCTGTTGTCATCGCTCAACAGAAGTTCGGCGTTGCCGCTGATGGCGGTCAAAGGTGTACGCAGTTCATGGCTTACGTTCTATATGAGGTTGCGCCGTAAGCGTATAAGTTCCTCGTTCTTGGCGTTGCTCTCCTGCAATTTGCCGATAAGCTCTTCACGTTTCCTTTTTTCGTCCGCATTGCGTTTTAGCTCCCTATGGATAGTGAGATAAGACAAGAACAACAGAATGATAGCTGCCGATATGGTAGCCGTGTATAAACGAACGGAAGTATTTTGTGCTTCTGTTATTTTCAGTTCTCTCTGTTTGAAAGCTACTTGTGCCTGCCTGTCAAGCTCACTGACAAGGCGGTTCAGTTGGGCGTTCAATGTCCGGTTTCGTGTACGCAGGCTGTCGGAGTATGCGTCCATTTCTGCCGCCTGTTTCCGTTGCAGAGTAATCAGACTGTCGCTGAACTCGTGCAGTTCTTGGGCTGACGGAAGTATCTGCACTGTCTTTTTGCCGCCGAAGAAACCTGTGATGCCTTTTTTCTTTTGTTGTACGGTGCGTACACGGGTCGCACGTTTTGCCACTTCTGGCAAGTGGTTTATTAGAAGGCTGTCGGCTTCTTCCTGCCGTTCAAATACTGACATGATGTGCCGCAGATGTTCTTCCTTACTTTGTAACATGGAACGCAAAGTATCAACCTGTGTCTGCTGCACGAAATCCTTGCAATAAGTTTTCAAAGACTGTAGCAGACTGTCTGTTTGCAGCCATTGAGTATGATAGTGCAGGTAGTCTGCCTTTTCCCAACTGATAACGCTTTCTCCCGACATAGCAAGTCCTGTAATATAAACGTGAGTTCGGTATAATGATGATGTGATAATAATCCTACTTCATGTGGTCTGTGGGTATCTGTCATTCCGCGCTTCGACGCGGAATGACAGATACCCACAGACCGCTTGAACTACAAAACAATGTAAGTTCTTTATTCAAAAAAATATTATTCTTATACCGAACTCGTGTTAATAAAAGTATTTGCGATACCTATGTTCTTGCGTATTTTGCTTATCTCGACACTTTCCAGTTCTATTTCTTGCATCCGATGCCGTTCATGTACCAAAATGGCAGCCATTAGGATGATGTACCCGAAAAGGATTCTTGTTCGTAAATTCTTTTGCGTCATGCTAACCTCATTCAATAATAATATTCATGATACACCTCGAAGTACATGATGCCCCGCTCCAGCGAGAAGCGGATTTTGTCTACCCTTGCCAGCCAGCCGATAGCTGCAGCCAGTTCCAGCGGGTTCAGCCCTGTGGCTGTCACGAGTTCTTCCCACGAACATCTGTTGTTATGCAGCGCACGCCATACGATGCCTGCGTTTTCTCCAATTTGTTCCTTGTTCATGCGTTTGGAGCTTGAATATTATTTATATATGTTTCCCTATAGTGCTTAGGCGACATGCCTTTCTGCGCCTTGAAATACTTTCCGAAGAAGGATGCGTTCGGAAAATTGAGCCGATAAACAATCTCCTTAATGGGCATCTGCGTATGGCACAGCATACGTTCGATTTCCTTAATGGTTTCCTCCCGTATCCATTCGGTCGGGGTTATGCCGCTGGCGGCTTTTACTACGGTTGTCAGGTACTTGGAGGTGATGCACATCTTGGAAGCATAGAAAGCCACGCTTCTTTCCAAACTGTGATATACGAACAGCAAGTCCATGAACCGTGCATACAGGGCATCTTGCGAGGACTTGTAGAGGCACGCGCCTTTGGCGAAGTGGTTAATGCGTATCAGCAGGCGGTTTTCTTTTGCCAATGACCCGATGATGACGGATAATTCCTCGAAACTTAATCCGGTGGAACTCTCCAGTTCTCTGAAGGACAGATTGCCGCCATTTTTCTCGATAGCTGCAATCACTTTAATTTTCGCAGACTTTTTATCTTCCATATGTTCCAATTTTTATTGATAGCCACCGTCCAATGCATGATTGAGGCTAATGACACCTAAGACTTCGCTAAAAGTATCTTGGCAGGCAGTCAGTTCTGCTTGTAGTAAAGACTGTTGGGCAGTCAGCACCTCCAAGTAAGTAGTGTTCCCATGATTCATAGTCTGTTCCGCACTGTGCAAAGCACGTTGCAAGTGGGCGATTTCCTGCCGACTCAACTCGGACTTCTGCCGGGATGTCTGCCAAGTGGTTAATGCTTCGTTCACCTCCACTCCGGCATTGAGTAAGGCTTGTTGGAAGTTGAGCAAGGCTTCCTCTTGCTGCGCTTTGGCTATCTTCAGCCAGGCGATATTGGTTCCCCTGTTGAACAACGGTTGTACCAATGATCCGACAGCGTTAAACAGCCATTTGCCGGGATTCACGATGCTTATTCCGCTGTTGTTCGTCCAACCTGCCGTTCCGCTTAAAGTAATGGACGGATAGAAATAAGAGCGTGCTTCACCTGTGGCATAAAAGGTTTCTGCCAATGCAGCCTCAGACTGCCGGATGTCGGGACGGCGTGAAAGAAGCTGCAATGGGATTCCCACGGACAAAGACTCAGGGAACTGCTGTCCATCAAGAACCCCTCGGTCTATATGTCGGGGAGTTTTTCCCAGCAAAAGGCAAAGTAAGTTTTCCGATGCATTGACCTGTTCCTTCAGGCTCAAAAGGGAAGAACGGGCAGCCACAAGGTTGGCTTCGGACTGCGCTACCGCCTGCTCATTAGTCGAGCCTGCCTCTTTTAGCGCTTTCATTGTTCGCACATCCTCTTCCCAATAACCAATGGTTCGCTCGCTGATGACTATTTGTTTGTCATGCATCAGCAACGTGTAATAATATTCCGAAATGGAAGCAACCAACTGGCTTTGTACGGCCTGCCTGTAATAATGGCTTGCTCCAAGCGGGCTTTAGACTGCTCTTTGGCATTCCGCAATTTGCCGAAGAAATCGAGTTCCCATCTTGCAGAAGCTCCCAATGAATAAGTCTTGACCGTCTTGGCACCGTCGAAACTGCTCAGCGAGCCTTGAGGATTCAACGAAATGGAGGGAAGGAATGCCAACCGTGCAGAAGTGAGGGTAGCCTGTGCTTCCTCCACTTTCAGATAAGCCATGCGTAAATCGGTGTTTACTTGTAGCCCTTCCTCAATCAACGCTTGCAGTTTCGGGTCGGTAAACAACGCTTTCCATGAAAGCGATGCGATGCTGCCCGTATCCGCCACATTTACTTCCGTTCCGTATAAGCCATCGGTCTGCAAACCGACCGGGCGATGATAAACGGAATATGTACCACAACCACACAAGGTAGTGGCGAGCAAAGCATATGCAAATATTCTCTTCATTATCGTATTATTTTGAATGTTCAATCTTCTATTTCGGGTTTCTCACGAGCAGGCATCACCTTTTCTTGGATGCGTTGGAACACAGTGAATAGGAATGGCACAATAAACAAACGTGAGTTCGGTATAAGAAAACGATTGAAAAAGTTGTGGGAATGAGATATTTTTAGTACCTTTATAGTTGACAATCAATAAGTTACATAAAAATATCCATTCCCATGACAGATGCAAATATAATAGAAATTTTCTGTATTCTCGATGAATTCTGCAAATATTTTGCTCCCGAACTGAAAAAACACACGCTGGACATCTGCGGCAAACGTCGCCGCAACCGCCCGTGCCTCATGTCCGACAGCGAGGTGATGACCATTCTCGTACTGTTCCATATCTTGCGCCACCGAGACCTCAAGTCTTTCTACCTCGGTTATGTATGCAACCACATGCGCAAGGAGTTTCCACACCGCCTGTCGTACAACCGCTTCGTAGAACGCCAGGCCAAGGTAGGACTCCGGCTTTTGCTGTTCCTGCAGACATGTGCGTTGGGTAATGGAATATCCATAATCGACTCCACACCGTTGAAGTCATGCAATATAAAGCGTGCGCACAGCCACAGGACGATGAAGGGATGGGCCGCCAAGGGCAAGTGTACGATGGGATGGTTCTACGGATTCAAGCTGCATATAGTGATAAACGACCGTGGCGAGATAATACAATGGATGCTCACGCCCGGGAACGTGGACGACCGTGAGCCATTGAAGGACAAGAACTTTACGCAAAGGCTTTTCGGCAAGATTTTTGCCGATAGAGGCTACATAAGCCAGGAGCTTTTTGAAAGTCTCTTCATTGACGACATACACCTTGTGACCAAACTCAAGAAGAACATGAAGAACTCGCTCATGGACCTGCACGACAAAATCCTGCTGCGGAAAAGGGCGCTCATTGAAACCGTCAACGACGAACTCAAAAACGTCTGCTACATTGAGCATACCAGGCACCGCAGCATTGACGGATTTGCTTCCATCCTGGTTGCAGGGCTTATCGCATACAACCTGCTTCCTAAGAAACCGTCACTCAATATTGACATCATTGATAAAAGCAGGCTTATTGCATAAAATTATTATACCGAACTCACGTTTGAATTATGTCCCTACAATGGATGAAACTCTATCTTTATGAGGCATTACCTTATACCGAACTCACGTCAAGTTAGCAATAGAGTACAGGAACCGTATTCATACGTCATAAATAAAACTTATAAAACACTTTATTTAAAAGTTGAAAAAAAACATTTTAATAAATTAAAATATCCAGCATTATATTGCAAGTACAAAAATAAATTGTAATTTTACACCCAAACAACTTAATAATCAAAAAAGATGAAAGGCATAATATCAAAAATTGTTATCTGTGGAATAATGTTAGGCGCAGTTTCGTCTTGCACAGAAGAGAAAAAAGCAACGTTAACCGCTTCAGGACTTAATCCGACAGCTTTCGACACTGTTATTAACGAAAAGCCTGTAAAGTTATACTCATTAAGAAACGCTAATGGTATGGAAGTTTGTATAACCAATTTTGGTGGTCGTGTAGTCTCCATAATTGTACCAGACAAAAAGGGCAACCCTACAGACGTTGTTCTTGGATACGATAACATAGCCCAATACGCCGACTCAGTCAATAGTCCAAGCGACTTCGGCTCAACGGTCGGCAGATACGCCAACCGTATTAATAAAGGTAAACTCATAGTTGATAATTCAGAATACCAACTTCCACAAAACAATTTTGGACACTGTCTACATGGAGGGCCATCAGGATGGATGTATCAGGTTTACGACGCCGTACAACCTAATGACTCTACATTAGAGCTGAGCATTGTATCTCCAGATGGAGATAACGGTTTCCCAGGAACCGTAAATGCAAAGGCTACATACAAAATCTTAAGTAACAATACACTTGATATCGTATTTGAAGCTACGACGGATAAACCGACGGTGATAAACATGACAAACCACAGTTATTTCAACCTTAACGGCGATCCATCAACTGAAGGTACGAACATGATATTGTACGTTAATGCGGACAACTATACCCCCGCAGACTCAACTTACATGACAACGGGGGAGATTAAGCCTGTAGCCAATACGCCTATGGATTTCCGAAAACCTCGTGTTATTGCCGAAACAATCAACGACTCTACATTCGACCAAATCAAGAACGCAGAAGGATATGACCATAACTGGTGTCTCAATACATATAAAGACGGTAAGGGTGACGACAAAACCGTAGCAGCCTCGTTATACTCTCCGAAAACTGGTATCCTGCTTGAAATGTTTACCAACGAGCCTGGAGTTCAAGTATATACGGGCAATTTCCAAGGTACAGGAGTAAAATGCAAACATGGGATAAAATATCCCAAACATGTGTCTGTTTGTCTTGAAAGCCAAAAATATCCGGATTCTCCCAACAAAAAGGACTGGCCTTCACCATACTTAAACCCTGGAGAAAAATACTACAGCCATGTAGCTTATAAATTCAGCGTAAAATAAATATTTATCCAAACTTTACCTTGATAAAGAACTAATAAGAATAAAAAAAATGAACTGGAACACAAATGAGTTTATTTGGCTTGACTGGGCGATTCTGTTTGTAGGAATTTTCCTGGTCGGGTGGATGGTATATCGAGCCATTCAAAAGGACAAACGTCAACAAAAAGGCGCAGACAGTGAGGACTACCTATTTGGAAAAGGTGAGCCATGGTACATAATTGGAGCAGCGATTTTCGCGGCAAATATCGGCTCTGAACATCTTGTCGGATTAGCCGGAACAGGAGCAAAAAGTGGTGTCGGCATGGCCCATTGGGAAATGCAGGGATGGATGATACTTATATTGGGATGGTTATTCGTGCCATTCTATCAATTGCTTAACAATAAAATGGGCAAAATCATTACAATGCCTGATTTCTTAAAATACCGTTATACACCGGCAACAGGCTCATGGCTGTCAATTATCACGCTTATCGCATACATTCTTACCAAAGTAAGCGTTACCGCATATACAGGTGGTATTTTCTTTGAATTCTTATTAGGATTGCCTTTCTGGTATGGAGCTGTAGGTTTGATTGTGCTAACTGGTATTTTTACCGTATTCGGTGGAATGAAAGGTGTCATGACACTTTCCGCTATACAAACCCCGATTTTGATAATAGGTTCATTTCTCGTTCTTTTCCTCGGACTCGCAGCATTGGGTGACGGTAGCGTAACCGAGGGTTGGACATTGATGATGGATCATGCACGAAATGCCATGAATATAGGCACAGACGGACATGCATATGGAGCAAACCACATGTTCCACTGGTCTGAAGGTGACCCTATGTATAAAGAATATCCTGGTTTTTGGGTATTTATTGGAGCATCAATCATTGGTTTTTGGTATTGGTGTACCGACCAACACATTGTACAACGTGTATTAGGCCAGCGTAAGGGTGAAGCCGATGATGTTGTCATGAAACGTGCACGTAGGGGAACTATCGCTGCTGGATATTTTAAGATCTTGCCAGTATTCATGTTCTTAATACCCGGAATGGTAGCTGCAGCATTAGCGTCACGTGGAGAATTTGATTTGTCTAATACAGATGCCGCATTTGCCGTTATGGTAAAAGATGTGCTTCCTGCCGGAGTGAAAGGTATTGTAACGATTGGTTTTATATGCGCTCTTGTAACATCCTTAGCCGCATTCTTCAACTCATGTGCGACACTGTTCACTGAGGATTTCTATAAACCAATGTTTAAGGGGAAAAGCGAAGCTACTTACGTGCTTGTTGGCCGCATTGCGACAGTAGTGGTTGTTGTATTAGGCTTGGCTTGGATACCGGTAATGATGAGCCTTGGCAACTTGTATAACTATTTACAAGGCATTCAGTCCTTGTTGGCACCGGCAATGGTAGCTGTATTCGCATTAGGTATATTCTCAAAAAGAATAACACCAATGGCCGGCCAGACTGGTATGATTGTAGGATTTTTAATCGGAATGCTCCGTTTAGTTACAAACGTTATTACAAACACGGGAGCAAACGAAATGACCGGATGGTTCTGGGAAAATACTACATGGTTCTGGCAGACGAACTGGCTGATATTCGAGATCTGGTTGTTAGTATTCCTCATCATTATGATGTTTATCGTCTCAATGTTTACGAAGAAGCCAACAGCACAACAAATTGAAGCAATAACATTTACCGGTGATTACAAAAAACTGATAAAGCAAAGCTGGAACAAATGGGATGTCATCGCAACATTAGGTGTAATCGCTTTATGTGCAGCATTCTACGCTTACTTCTGGTAAGAGTCTACAAACAGCGTCGTTGCCTGCCATGACATGAGTATGGCAGGCAACGAAAATACAGAAAATACCAAACTGATTAATGACAACTTATTATAACGAACATTCAAAAGTCTTTGTATCCGTAGACTGTATCATTTTCGGATTTGAGGACAAGAAGTTAAAATTACTTCTTGGTAAAAGACACATGGATCCAGGAAGAGGCGAATGGTCGCTATATGGTGGTTTCGTCGAGGAAGATGAAAGCCTTGACGATGCCGCCAACCGCGTACTATACGAACTTACCGGACTCAGAGGCCTTTACATGAAACAGGTAGGTGCATTCGGAGCGATAGACCGTGACCCAGGAGAAAGAGTTGTTTCAATAGCATATTGCGCCCTAATCAATGTAAAGGATTATGACCAAAAGTTATTAAATGAGCATCAAGTGGAATGGGTAAATCTCGAAAACCTACCCGAATTATATTCCGACCATAACGACATGGTCACCAAAGCTATTACATTGCTACGCAGGAGAATCTCCTCCGAGCCACTAAGTTTTAACCTATTGCCCTCACTTTTTACATTAACCCAGCTACAGAATGTATATGAGGCAATACTCGGCGAAAACATTGACAAGCGCAATTTCCGTAAGCGGACAAAGACTATCGATTATATTGAGAAAACAGACAAGATAGACAAAATAACTTCAAAACGCGGGGCTGCACTTTATCGCTTCAACAAACAGGCGTATATAGACGACCCCATATTCAAATTATAAGCCATGTTAGAAGAACTTAAAGAAAAAGTGTTCAAGGCCAACTTAGATTTGGTAAAACACAATTTAGTAATATTCACGTGGGGAAACGTGTCAGGTATTGACAGGGAAAAAGGTCTCGTTGTAATAAAGCCATCCGGTGTAAGTTACGAAACAATGAAAGCATCGGATATGGTTGTTGTTGACCTACTCACAGGTAAAACTGTTGAAGGAGAATTAAACCCCTCTTCAGACACCCCTACACATTTAGTTTTATATAGGGCCTTTCCTGAAATCGGAGGCATTGTACACACTCATTCCACCTATGCTACGGCATGGGCTCAAGCAGGCAAAGATATTCCCAATATAGGGACAACCCATGCAGACTATTTTCACGATGCAATTCCATGCACGAAGGATATGACGGCTGAGCAGATGGGCGAATATGAAAAAGAAACAGGAACGGTTATCGTCGAACGCTTTAAGGATGTGAACTATGTACACACTCCCGGCGTATTGGTAAAGAACCACGGCCCATTCTCATGGGGAAAAGATCCAGATAACGCCGTGTACAATGCAGTTGTCATGGAACAAGTGGCAAAGATGGCTTTTGTATCTTTCTCCGTCAATCCGGATACGACAATGAATCCTTTACTCATTGAAAAGCATTTCAGCCGCAAACACGGCCCCAATGCTTATTACGGACAAAAGAAAAAGTGATTATATAAATAGCAAACTAATAAAATAACTAATAAAATCAAGGACTATGGTTAAAGCATTTGAAAACTTTGAAGTGTGGTTCATAACTGGAGCACAACTTCTTTACGGAGGTGACGCAGTAGCACAAGTAGACGGTCATTCAAAAGAAATGGTTGACGGCCTTAATAATTCCGGACGTCTGCCTATAAAGGTTGTATATAAAGGAACGGCAAACAGCAGCAAGGAAGTAACAGAACTCTTTGCGGCTGCCAACAATGAAAAGAAATGTATCGGTGTAATAACATGGATGCACACATTTTCTCCTGCAAAAATGTGGATTCACGGATTGCAGATCCTGCATAAGCCCCTACTCCACCTTCATACACAATTCAACGATGAAATACCATGGAATTCCATCGACATGGACTTCATGAACCTTAATCAAAGCGCGCACGGCGACCGTGAATTCGGCCACATAATCGCACGTATGCGTATAAGAAGGAAACTCGTTGTTGGTTATTGGAAAGAGGCGAAAACCCAAGAGCATATAGCAGTATGGGAACGTGTGTGCGCGGCATGGGCTGACGCTCAGGACATGCTTATCATACGTTTCGGAGACCAGATGAACAACGTTGCTGTAACCGATGGCGACAAAGTGGCAGCAGAACAAGTACTCGGATATCATGTAGATTATTGTCCGTTTAGCGAGGTATTGGAATATTTCAAGGCTATAAATGACGAGGATGTCAACAATCTTGTTGCCACCTACTTCACAGAATATGAACATGATTCTGAACTTGAAGACAAATCATCCACAGCATACAAGAAGGTATGGAACGCCGCTAAAGCAGAGCTTGCTTTACGTGCCATCCTGAAAGCTAAAGGCGCAAAAGGATTCACAACAAACTTTGACGATCTCGGTGACGTAGCAGTAGAGGAATCCGGAATGGGATTCGACCAAATCCCTGGCCTCGCCTCACAACGCCTCATGGCTGAAGGCTACGGTTTCGGCGCTGAGGGCGACTGGAAGTCTGCTGCTCTCTACCGCACAGTATGGTTCATGACACAAGGCATGGACAACGGTTGCTCGTTCCTCGAGGACTACACACTCAACTTCAACGGTGAGCAGAGCGCCATACTGCAATCTCACATGTTGGAAGTAAGTCCACTCATCGCAGCTGCGAAACCACGTCTTGAGGTTCATTTCCTCGGTATCGGAGTAAGAAAGAGCGAAACAGCAAGACTTGTATTCACTTCAAAAGTCGGCACAGGCGTAACAGCTACCGTTGTAGATCTTGGCAACAGATTCCGCATGATCGTGAACGACGTTAAATGCATAGAACCAAAGCCGCTGCCCAAACTGCCTGTTGCCTCTGCACTTTGGATACCACAGCCTAATTTCGAAGTAGGCGCAGGCTGCTGGATTTATGCTGGCGGAACACACCACAGCTGCTTCTCTTACGACCTTACAGATGAATACTGGCAGGATTATGCCGAAATAGCAGGTATTGAATGCGTATTCATCAACGAAAATACCAAGGTTGACGAATTCCGCAAGGAACTACGCTTCAATGAAGTTTACTACATGCTAAACAAGGCATTACTCTAAATTTTCCATAATTCAAAGAAGCTACAGAGGCTTTGGCTATAAGTCAATTAAATTTATATGACATTTATATACAGACACTAAGCCTCCGCCTCTATAGCTTCTTTTATTTATACTGAACCCAAAATCTTAGTCAACATGAAGAAATACGTTATAGGTTTGGATTACGGTAGCGATTCGGCACGCGCGTTGGTGGTAAACGCCAATACCGGCGAAATCCTTGCAACGAGCGTGAAATATTATCCACGCTGGAAAAAAGGACTATACTGTGACCCAAAGACCAACCAATGGCGGCAGCACCCAAAAGATTATCTTGAAGTACTTGAAGCCACTGTCACTGACGCTTTGAGCCAATGTGCAAAAGACGTTGCGGAGAACGTTGTAGGAATTGCATTCGACACGACAGGCTCCACACCGGCGTTTACCGATGAAAACGGAACACCGCTGGCTATGCTGCCGGAATTTGCCGAGAATCCAAATGCTATGTTCGTTCTTTGGAAAGATCATACTGCCGTAAAAGAAGCTGAGGAAATAAACGAAGCTTGCGCCAAGTCGGACGTAAACTATATAAAATATGAAGGTGGTATATACTCGGCTGAATGGTACTGGGCCAAAGCTCTGCATATCTTGCGTGAAGACCCGGAGGTGGCAAAAAGAGCTTATTCAATAGTTGAATACTGCGAATGGTTGCCCGCCGTCTTAACAGGAGTTAAATCCTCAAAAGACATCATACGCAGCCGTTGCGCGTGCGGACACAAGGCAATGTGGCATGAAGAATGGGGAGGACTCCCTCCAGAGGAGTTCCTGACATCCATCGACAAAAAGCTTTCCGGCTTCCGCGACCGTCTGTTCACAACAACGGAGACTGCAGACAAACCGGTAGGACATCTATGCAAGGAATGGGCACAACGGCTCGGACTTAACGAAAACGTAATCGTTGCCGGCGGTGCATACGACTGCCATATGGGCGCGGTAGGAGCCGGCGTAACCCCACATACACTTGTACGTGTTATCGGAACCTCGACCTGTGACGTAATGGTAGCGTCATATGACGAAATTGGAAGTAAATGCATCAAGGGTATTTGCGGCCAGGTAGACGGCAGCGTAATACCAGGAATGGTAGGACTCGAGGCCGGACAATCAAGCTTCGGCGACGTTTATGCCATGTTCAGGCGCATACTCGAATATCCTGTCCGCAGCATTTTGCCACAAACCGCCGAAAATAAACTTAGCAAGGAGGAAGTGGACAGAATTATAGAAGACACATGCGACAGGATAATTGTCAAATTAACCGAAGATGCGGAGAAAATTCCCGTAAGCGAAAGCACCATGATAGCAACGGACTGGATTAACGGTCGCCGCACACCCGACGCCAACCAAATGCTGAAAGGCACTATAGCCGGCTTTACACTCGGCACCACAGCCCCACTGATCTTCCGTGCGCTCGTAGAGGCCACGGCCTACGGCACCAAGGCAATAGTCGACCGATTCGAAAACGAAGGTATCGTAATAGACAATGTTATCGGTATAGGAGGCATTGCACTTAAATCACCGTTTGTGATGCAGACCATGTGCGACGTCATAAACAAGCCTATAAAAGTATGCAATACTGACCAGGCTTGCGCTCTCGGCGCAGCTATGTTTGCGGCAACAGCTGCCGGAGTATACGCAAAAGTAGAAGACGCTATACAACACATGAACAGCGGATTCTCAAAAGAATACAAGCCTAATCCAGAAAACGTAAAACTCTATTCTGAGATTTACAAAAAGTATTCTACACTCGGTGAGTTTACTGAAAAACAATTATTTAATGAATAAACCGCCTGATGCATTAGCGTGTATTGCCGACTAGCAACCGGCATTCAAGCAAAATCATCAGACTACCACAAAGTCAAAAGGTGCCCTTTTATTGAATAAAAGAGCACCTTTTGTTATGTAAGAGGCGCCCTTTTACATAACAATTCACGGCCTTTCGCAACTCCGCTGACTATCAACAATTTACCGAATCAACAAAATACTGGTTTACATATACGTCAAACCGATTATTATAACATAAGATACAAGCCGCCCACTAAATACATTCTACCTCTTCATTACAGTCAGAATGTATACTCAAGACGATGTATAAACCATAAAAATGCAAGGCAAATAAAAATGATTGAAATCCATCATGAACTAAAAATGAGACTATTTTTAATTAAAAAGAGACAATATGTAACGGCAATGTATCAAAATGTTAAGTTACTGAAAGTTTGGACGAATTTTCCTTTTGTATTCTCATAAAAAATAATTATCTTTGCAATGATAACGCTCATAAATCGGAATATCAAGACTGTAGGCAACAGTTAAAGTAAAAGCAAGGTTGTCATATATACCATAAGAACACGCCATAAAGCAACTAACGTTTAATACTATATATAATGAACGACAAAAACTTAATGAACAAAGCAGCCGACAACATCCGAATTTTAGCTGCGTCAATGGTAGAGAAAGCAAAATCCGGACACCCTGGCGGTGCCATGGGAGGTGCAGATTTCATCAACGTGTTATTCTCCGAATTCTTAGTCTACGACCCTGAAAACCCTTCATGGGAAGGCCGTGACCGTTTCTTCCTTGACCCGGGACACATGTCTCCCATGCTTTATAGCGCACTTTGCCTGCAAGGCAAATTCACAACTGAAGAGCTTGCGGAGTTCCGCCAGTGGGGTTCACCTACTCCCGGCCATCCCGAACGTGACATCAACCGTGGAATAGAAAATACATCCGGTCCTCTGGGACAAGGCCATACGTTCGCCGCTGGAGCTGCAGTCGCAGAAAAATTCCTTGAGGCTCGCCTCGGCAAAGAAGTTATGCAGCATAAGATTTATGCGTATATCTCAGACGGAGGTGTAGAAGAGGAAATATCGCAAGGTACGGGTAGAATTGCCGGTCTGCTGGGACTTAACAACCTCATTATGTTCTACGACTCAAACGACATACAGCTTTCGACTGAATGTAATGCCGTAATGAACGAGGACACTGAAGCTAAATACAAAGCATGGGGATGGAACGTTATCAAAATAAACGGTAATGACCCTGACGAAATACGCACTGCCTTGTCTGCAGCGCAGAAAGAAGAACACCGCCCCACCCTTATCATCGGAAAAACAGTGATGGGTAAAGGCGCACTCAAAGACGACGGTTCAAGTTATGAACATAGTATAAAAACACACGGTGCACCGTTGGGAGGAGATGCATACGTAAATACAATAAAGAACTTAGGCGGCAATCCGGACAATCCGTTCCAGGTATTCCCTGAAGTTAAGGAACTCTATGCAAGACGCGCGGAAGAACTTAAAAAGATTGTTGCGGAACGCCGTGCGGCAGAAGCTGAATGGGCAAAAGCCAATCCGGAAAAAGCCGCGCAGATGAAAGAATGGTTCAGCGGGAAAGCCCCCAAAGTTGATTGGAACGCAGTGGTACAGAAGGAAGGTTCCGCAACACGTGCCGCTTCAGCAGCCTGCCTCAGTGTTCTCGCGGAACAAGTGCCTAATATGATATGCTCTTCTGCCGACCTGTCAAATAGTGATAAAACGGATGGCTTCCTGAAAAAGACTACAGCATTCACCAAGGACGACTTCAGCGGAGCGTTCTTCCAGGCAGGTGTTAGCGAGCTTACGATGGCATGCATGTGTATCGGTATGTATCTCCACGGAGGCGTAATCCCAGCATGTGGTACATTCTTCGTATTCTCAGACTATATGAAACCGGCTGTACGCATGGCTGCATTGATGGAAGTGCCTATCAAGTTTATCTGGACTCATGATGCATTCCGTGTAGGCGAAGACGGCCCCACACACGAACCGGTAGAACAGGAAGCACAAATCAGGCTGATGGAAAAACTTAAAAACCATCACGGTAAAGACAGCGTACGCGTATTCCGTCCTGCCGATGCTGACGAGACTACCGTATGCTGGGCCATGGCTATGGAGAACACGGAAACACCGACAGCATTGATTTTCTCTCGCCAGAACATTGCAAAACTTCCCGTAGGCAATGATTATGAACAAGCCCGCAAAGGAGCGTATGTAGTTGCAGGCTCGGACGATAACTTCGATGTTATTTTGCTGGCTGACGGTTCTGAAGTATCAACACTTGTTGCCGGAGCGGAACTGTTACGCAAAGACGGTCTGAAAATAAGGATTGTAAGTGTTCCAAGTGAAGGATTGTTCCGCTGCCAAAGCAAGGAATATCAAGATAGTATCCTTCCGAAAGGCGCTAAGATCTTCGGTATGACGGCAGGCTTGCCCGTAACTCTTGAAGGACTTGTAGGCGCCAACGGAAAAGTATTTGGAATGCCAAGCTTCGGATTCTCGGCTCCTTATAAAGTATTGGACGAAAAACTCGGATACACCGCCGAGAATGTATATAAACAAGTTAAATCTTTTATGGAGGAATAAGCCATGGAAATCAAGACTGTGGGAATAGCCAGCGACCACGCAGGCTACCCGTTAAAGAAGTTTGTTGTACAGTATCTGGAACAACATGAATATCCATACAAAGACTACGGCACATACAGCGACATGAGTTGTGACTATCCTGACTTTGCGCATGCACTGGCAGAGGGCATTGAACATGGCGACGTGTATCCTGGCATTGCTATCTGCGGAAGCGGTGAAGGCATGGCTATCACGCTGAATAAACATCAAGACGTGCGTGCCGGCCTGGCTTGGTGTCCAGAAGTTGGAGGACTTATCCGCCAGCACAATGACGCAAATGTGTTAGTGCTCCCTGGCCGTTTCATAGATAACAAGACTGCGGAAAAAATACTTGATGCATTCTTTACCACTACGTTTGAAGGCGGACGTCACCAACGCCGTGTCGAAAAGATAGCGTTTAAGTAATCATAACGATGAATGCCGTGCCGCAAATCTCCGCGGCACGGCATTCTTGTTTTTATCATTAAAGCTACACATATAAATTATTCCTCTTGAAAAGAGGCTCATTCCAAGCTATGCAAATAACTGCTAAAACAAAACCGTTATGGTGAGAAGACGCAAGCCTCATCACGTAAAATACTCAAACAATAAGAAATAAATGACAGTGGACGGCATTAATGTGCCGTCCACTGTCATTTATTTCTTAGCTTAGAAAGCTGGTAAAAAAGCAATTATGTCTACTTACCTTGCTTTGATTCTTCATCAAGCTTAAGCTGCCACTTCCATGCCGAGCGCAACGTATCGTCAAGATTAGTTTCAGCTTTCCATCCAAGCACGGTATTTGCCTTTTCCGGATCAGCCCAGACTTTCTCTATATCACCCTCACGACGAGGTGCATATTCCCAATTTACCTTGACGCCCGTTGCACGTTCGAAACCTTCAACTACCTCTAACGTGCTGACTCCTCGCCCTGTACCGATATTGAAAATCTCGACAGCATCAGTGTCGTCATTGTCAAGCACACGAGCCATTGCCTTAACATGAGCCTTGGCTAGATCAACAACATAAATATAATCACGTATGCATGTGCCGTCAGGAGTATTATAATCGTTACCGAAAATCTTGAGCTGCTTACGTATACCGATAGCTGTCTGCGTAACAAACGGTATGAGGTTCATAGGCGTACCGTTAGGCAACTCACCGATAAGAGCTGACGGATGGGCACCGATAGGATTAAAATATCTTAGAATAACGGACTTGATTGGAGCCCCGCTATGTATATAGTCATGGATTATTTCCTCGTTAATCTGCTTGGTATTACCATATGGGCTAAGCGCTTTCTGTATGGGAGCATTCTCCGTTACAGGCAGGTTCTCTGCCGAAGGCTGTCCATACACAGTGCAACTTGAAGAAAATATTATACCCTTAACATCATGACGTGGCATTAATTCAAGGATGTTAAGCAGGCTCGTTATATTATTACGGTAATACAAAAGGGGCTTCTGTACACTTTCACCGACAGCTTTGCTCGCGGCAAAATGGATTATGCCTTTTATGTCTCCATATTTTGAAAAGACGTCATCCATGGCCTTGAAATCACAGCAATCAACGTTCTCGAACGCAGGACGGACACCCGTTATCTTTTCGATACCGTCAACAACGTCGGCTCTTGAATTTGACAAGTTATCTACAATTACAACCTTGTAACCAGCCTGTTGCAACTCTACAACGGTATGAGAACCGATAAAACCAGTGCCGCCGGTTACCAAAATAGTCTGTTTCATTAGTTAACGCATTTAAAGTTTACAGTGATGCAAAGCTAAACATATTTTTGCTAATGACAAAATATCATGTACAAAAAAGCATAAAGTAAAGAAAACATGTCTTGTCCTGGCAAAAGTTGACATATTTATGAACAATAAAAAATGTGTAAAACAATGCGAAAGAGTCCAACAAAGTACA
>OHXU01000269.1_pt1 | contig 22860 bp, 21 predicted proteins | sample 1580091 | NCBI WGS metagenome assembly OHXU01 (sample SAMEA3882529, study PRJEB24775) | human gut metagenome | biome: human-associated habitat; feature: intestine environment; material: feces | place: Netherlands | collected 2009/2010 | reverse complement strand
CCCCGCGTTCAAGGAAATGATGCAGGATGTCACCGATGGCAACATCAACTGCGTCATTGTAAAAGATTATTGTGCGATAATAGGACTAAATCAGAAAGACCTTGAAAACCAAGGCATTCTGGCTTAGTCCCTTCTTTTTTTGACCGAAAACAAAGGACTTTCACAATAATCAAGCAAGCCGGAGGGTGCTGCTGCACACTTCCGGCAGAAGGAGGATATAGTGGGTGCTATCAAAGTCTTCTTGAAGGAGGTTCTGCTTCCAATCGCGCTTGCGTTCTGCCTCGCGTCATTTCTCAAGCCGATCTATATGCCTGACGGCGTATGCGACTACTTCCTAATGTGGATCTGCGTCGGCTTGCCATTCGGCATCCGGAGGATGTGCCTCTGGCTCGTTCCCAGCGGTTACGGTATCTCCGGCTCAGTCGGCATCTTCGCATTGAACTTAATCATAGGCGGTCTCATCGGAGGACTCGCCTTCTTCATCGGGCTGCTGCTCGGTGTCATTCATACCATCCGAGAAATCATCTGAACTACATCGTAAACGAAGAGGGTTTGTTTCTTCTCCAATTTGGAGTAAGAAGCAAACCCTCTTTTTTTGTTGCCCAAAAGCCGGAATATTTGCTGGCGATGCGGCGAAGGAAAGGAGTTTTTAAGCATGAAACGCATGACAGCCGGTGATCTGCAAGCACTGGAATTGCTGATGCAGACCACACCCGGCTTTGAGCATTTTGACAGCGGCGCGGATGGCATTCTCCCTGAGTGCCGAAGCTGCCGCTTTCACCGTCCCTTCTGGAAATATCAGTCCTGCGTGTTTGCAGAGTGTCCCTACTGCTGCAATCCCGTTTCTACCCTCAAAAATCAAAGTGGCACATCTGCTGCCGGAAAGGAAGTCAATCATGGATAACAAAATCGAAGTCTTCAAGAATGAACAGTTTGGAGAAATCCGAACAGCCCTGATCGAAAACGAGCCGTGGTTTGTAGGGCTTTGGAGATCGGCAATTCGTCACAAGCTATTTCACGGCTGGATGCGGACGAGAAGATGATTACCCTCATTTCAAATGAGGGTAATAAACGAGGCAATCCCAACATGACGGTGGTGAACGAACCTGGACTTTACACGCTTATTCTGAGCAGCCGTAAGCCCGAAGCCAAAGCCTTCAAACGCTGGATCACACATGATGTCATCCCCATGATCCGCAAGACCGGCGGCTACATGACGGACTCCCTTCTGGAACGTATTCAGAAGGAACCAGCGGTCATTGTGGAGTTTGCTCAGGCGTTGATTCTGGAAAAGAATCGCGTGAAGGCTCTTGAGTGTGAGCTGAACACGGCAAAGCCCAAAGCCGATTACTACGACGCCTTCATCAATCCGGATGACTGCACCAATATCCGAACGACGGCGAAGGAACTGAAAATCCCGGAGCGCAAGTTCGTCCAGTTCCTTCTCAGAGAGAAGTACCTGTTCCGATCTCCCTCCGGTCAGCTTCTTCCCTACAACAAGGACAGCAATGCCGGACTGTTCATCGTCCGCGATTTTGTGACGTACTGCTACACCGGTTCTCAGACCTACTTCACGCCGAAGGGCAAGGAGGTCATCCGAATGAAGTTCCAGAAAAAGTGTGCCGAAGAGCTGCTTCCCAAGATAGCAAGGTGATTTTCGTGGCAGTCTATCGCGTAAACAAGAATCGTGGCTATACCGTCATGGCGAACTTCCACCTTCGAGACAAGAGCCTGTCACTCAAGGCAGTCGGTCTTCTCTCAAAGATGCTCTCGTTTAATGATGGCTGGAAGTTCTCAACCAAGGGACTTTCTGCAATCTGCAAGGAAGGTCCGGATGCCATTCTCTCCGCGCTCCGTGAGCTTGAAAAGCACGGCTACCTTGTCCGGCACCGGCAGAGAGACGGTAAAGGCAGGATGAGCAACACAATCTTTGAGATATACGAAGAGCCGCAGGAGTCTACACCAGAACGGGAAAAGCCACACACGGAAAATCCATGTGTGGAGAAGCCAGATGTGGATAATCCACGCGGGGATAAGTCCGCACAAATAAATACTGATCAAGTAATTACCCAAGAAAGAAATACTCTCTCAAAGAACTATCAATCCATCAATCTTGATGGGATGGACAGGATGGATGAGCGAAGCGAGTATGAAGAGATTATCAAAGAGAATCTTGATTACGACATTCTCTGTCAGGATCCGAAGTTCGATAAAGACCGCTTCCGGGAGATCATGGACATCATGCTGGATGCCGTCTGCTCTACCGCTCCGACCATCCGTATCAATGGCGAGGATATGCCGCAGCAAGTGGTTAAGTCCCGCTTTCTCAAGCTGAATAGCAGCCACATAGAGTACGTTCTGGAAGCAATGAACAAGAACCCGTCAGACATCCGTAATATCCGGGCGTACCTGTTGACCGCTCTGTATAACGCCTCTCTGACGATAGACAATTACTACTCCGCGCTCGTCAATCATGATTTCTACGGGCAGGACAGATCGGCAGGGTCAAAGAAGCCGAAGACCTACGATTATAGCCTTTGTGAAGACACTCTTTAATGAATACCATCGTGAGCAATGCTCGGAAAGGAGGACAGTGTAAATGAAAATCATCTATCGCCGGATTGTGCCGCCTTAGCTTCGGCAGCAGTCCCCATAATCATTCCAACGAAAGGAGGTAAACGCCGCAATGCAGGATGAAGTCAACACCAAAGTTGTTGCAATCATGATCAAGGGCGGCAAAATCTCAGCCGAGGTGCTGAAAAAGGCACTGGACAAGTTCGTGCAGGAGATTGAGAAGGCGCAGAAACAGATGCAGCAGCCAAAAACCTATCGCGGCAAGCAGTCCATCAAGCATCTGATGAGCCAGAATGCCGCCATCTCCAACATCGAAGTGACGGACGGCAACATCAAATCCTTTGAGCGGACCGCCAGCAAATACGGTCTGGACTTTGCGCTCAAGAAGGACGTTTCCGTTGAGCCGCCCAGCTATCTTGTCTTCTTCAAGGGACGGGACGTTGATGTGATGACCGCCGCCTTCAAGGAGTTCTCCGCCAAGACGGTCAAGCAGAAGGAACAGCCGTCCATCCGGCACAAGCTGGATCAGGAGAAAGCCCAGAGCAAGGCGCAGCACAAGGAGAAGGTCAAGGTCAAAACCAAGGATCGGGGTGTGGAGCTGTGAACAAACCCGATGTGAAGAAGCTCATTCTTCTGAACCTTCCGTATGTCTTCGCCTTCTACTTTGCGGATAAGATTGCCGCCGTATTTCGTCTCGCTCCCGGCACAGAGTTCATCGACAAGCTGACAAACGGCTTTGCCGTGTTCGGCTCTGCCTTCGCAAATCCGCTGCCCAGCTTTCATCCCGTCGATCTGCTCATCGGTCTGATTGCCGGTGCGCTGCTCAAGCTGGCGGTCTACGTCAAGGGCAAGAACCGCAAGAAGTTCCGGCAGGGCGAAGAATACGGATCTGCACGATGGGGCAAGCCAGAGGACATCAAGCCGTACATGGACCCGGAGTTCTCGAACAACGTCATTCTGACGCAGACGGAGTTCCTGACCATGAACAGCCGCCCGAAGCAGCCAAAATATGCCAGAAACAAGAACATCCTCGTCATCGGAGGATCCGGCTCAGGCAAGACGCGCTTTTTCGTGAAGCCGAACCTGATGCAGATGCACAGCAGCTATGTTGTGACTGACCCGAAGGGTACGGTGCTGGTGGAGTGCGGCAAGATGCTCGAAAAGGGCGGCTATGTCATCAAGTCGCTGAACACCATCAACTTCCGGAAATCCATGCACTACAACCCGTTCAGCTACATCCGCAGCGAGAAGGACATCCTCAAGCTGGTCAATACGATCATCGTCAACACGAAGGGAGATGGCGATAAGTCCGGCGAAGATTTCTGGGTCAAGGCGGAAAAGCTCTACTACACAGCCCTCATCGGCTACATCTGGTACGAGGCACCCGACCACGAGAAAAACTTTACTACCCTGCTCGAAATGATCAATGCCTCGGAAGCCAGAGAGGACGATGAGACCTTCAAGAACCCCGTGGATGTCATGTTCGATGAGCTGGAAGCCCGCGATCCTGACCACTTTGCGGTCAAGCAATACCGCAAATACAAGCTGGCGGCTGGCAAAACCGCGAAGTCGATCCTGATTTCCTGCGGTGCAAGGCTTGCGCCCTTCGACATTGCAGAGCTGCGGGAGCTGATGAGCTACGATGAGATGGAGCTGGACACCATCGGAGACCGGAAGACGGCGCTGTTCGTCATCATTTCCGATACCGATGACACCTTCAATTTCGTCGTGGCAATCATGTATTCCCAGCTCTTCAACCTTCTCTGCGACAAAGCAGATGACGTTTACAACGGACGGCTTCCCGTTCATGTGCGCTGTCTGCTCGATGAGTTTGCGAACATCGGTCAAATCCCGAAGTTTGATAAGCTCATCGCCACCATCCGAAGCCGGGAAATCTCGGCGTCAATCATCTTGCAGTCCCAGTCTCAGCTCAAGACCATCTACAAGGACGCGGCGGACACCATCACGGGCAACTGCGACTGCACACTTTTCCTCGGCGGAAAAGAAAAATCGACTCTCAAGGAAATCAGCGAGGTGCTGGGCAAGGAGACAATCGACCTTTACAACACCTCAGAAACCCGTTCCAACAACAACTCCTATGGCTTGAATTATCAGAAAACCGGCAAGGAACTGATGTCTCAGGATGAGATCGCCGTCATGGACGGAGCCAAGTGTATTTTGCAGCTTCGAGGCGTGAGACCTTTTCTCAGTAACAAATACGACATTACGAAGCATCCAAAGTACCGGCAGCTCTCCGACTATAACAAGCGGAACGCCTTTGACATCGAGAAGTACCGGCAGCACAAGCTGGTAGTCAAGCCCGATGACACATTCGACCTCTATGATATGGGCGAGGTCGAAGCGGATTAAAGCCCCGTCGCTGCACTGCGCAGTGGGTAAAGCCTGATGGCTCATCCCAAAGCAGAACAGCGACGGGGCTTCTTTTTTTATGCCCATTTTCAAAAATACACAACCAATCTTTTTCAAATCAAGGAGGAAAATCTATGGCTTTCATCAATCAGGCTGTCACGGTTCTTCAGACGCTCGTTATCGCCCTCGGTGCCGGTCTCGCAGTGTGGGGTGTTATTAACCTCATGGAAGGCTACGGAAACGATAATCCTGCGGCTAAATCTCAGGGTATCAAGCAGCTCATGGCTGGCGGCGGTGTGGTGCTGATCGGCACGACCCTCATCCCCCTGCTCTCCGGTTTGTTCGGCTAATCCACGGCAAGCCCAGCTTAACCGAAGGGTGGTGAAATATTGGGCAGCATTTTAGAAAAGATCGAACAGGCTCTCAAGGATATGCTGATCGGATGGATCGAGAGCAACCTGACCAATATGTTCACCGATGTCAACGAGAAGGTAGGAACGATTGCCGCCGAAGTTGGGCAAACACCGTCCGGCTGGAACGGCGGCGTGTACCAGATGATCCGGGGACTATCCGAAAACGTGATAGTCCCCATCGCTGGTATCATCATCACCTTTGTTTTGTGCTACGAGCTGATTTCCATGATCACCGAGAAAAACAACCTTCACGACATGGACACTTGGATGTTCTTCAAGTGGTTTTTCAAGGCGGCTGTGGCGATCTATCTCGTGACACACACGTTTGACATCGTGATGGCAGTATTCGACATCGGGCAGAACGTGGTTTCCGGTGCAGCAGGAGTAATCCACGGCAACACGAGCATTGACATTGACGCGACGATTGCGCAGATGCGTACCGGCATGGAGAACATGGGCGTCGGAGAACTGCTCGGACTGTCGATAGAAACGCTTCTGATCAGCCTGTGCCTCAAAATCATGGCGATCCTCATTACGGTTATCCTCTACGGGCGCATGATTGAGATTTACTGCACCGTGAGCATCGCGCCTATTCCCATCGCAACCATGAGCAACCGCGAATGGGGCAGCATCGGCACGAACTATCTGAAAGGCTTGTTCGCTCTGGCATTTCAGGGCTTTCTCATCATGGTCTGCGTCGGCATCTATGCGGTGCTGATCAACGGCATGATCATCGCAGACAATATTCATTCGGCTCTGTTCTCTGTGGCAGCGTACACGGTTATTCTGTGCTTCTCGCTGTTCAAGACCGGAAGCCTCGCAAAATCCATTTTCCATGCGCACTAAGGAGGTCGGCAGCATGAAGAAGTACAGCATCATCTACGCCGATCCCCCTTGGGCGTATCGGACTTACTCCAAGAAGGGACAGGGGCGGTCGGCAGAAAGCCATTATCCGACGATGTGCATTGAAGACATCAAGGCACTTCCGGTCGGTGAGCTTGCCGCTAAGGACTGCACTCTGTTTCTCTGGATCACGTTCCCGTGCCTCTGTGAAGCACTCGAAGTGCTGACGGCATGGGGCTTTTCTTATAAGACCGTGGCTTTTGTATGGGTGAAGCAAAACCGCAGGAACGACGATCTCTTCACCGGCATGGGGTATTGGACAAGGGCAAACGCCGAAATCTGCATCCTTGCCACAAAGGGACACCCGAAGCGAGTTGACGCCGGTGTGCGTCAGGTCATCCTCAGCCACATCGAAGAGCATTCCAAAAAGCCGGATGAGGCGCGGAAGCGCATTGTTCGGCTCATGGGAGACCTTCCCCGCGTAGAGCTTTTTGCCCGTCAGTCTCCCGAAGGCTGGGACGTTTGGGGCAACGAGGTCGAATGCACGGCTCATCTTCCTATGGAGGAAACACCATGCTGCGGCTAAAACCCATCTCTCTTCGAGACGCCAACGAGTATGTCCGGAAGTATCACCGACATCACAAGCCGGTTGCCGGTCACAAGTTCTCCATCGGCTGTGAAGCAGACGGTGAGCTGGTCGGTGTAATCATCGCCGGGCGTCCCGTCAGCCGGTATCTGGATGACGGCTTCACATTGGAGGTTACAAGGCTATGCACCAACGGAGAGAAGAACGCTTGCAGCTTTCTCTACAGTGCGGCGGCAAGAGCTGCTGCGGCTATGGGCTATAAGCGTATCATCACCTACACGCTGGAAAGTGAAAACGGTGCAAGCCTTCGGGCTTCCGGCTGGATCTGTCAAGGCAAAGCGGGTGGGCTTCGCTGGACGGGCAAGCGTCAGCCGAAGGAGGATCAATATCCCGCACAAATGAAGCTGCGCTATGAAAAGCAGCTTAGAAAGGAGGAAACAGTCAATGGCATTTGTTCCGGTCCCGAAGGATCTTAACCGCGTCAAAACGAAGGTCATGTTCAACCTGACCAAGCGGCAGCTCATTTGTTTTTCCATCGCTGCGGCAGTCGGCGTCCCGATCTTCTTTCTGGCGAAGGCACATCTCGACTTGTCTACGGCGGCAATGCTGATGGTGGTCATCATGCTCCCGTTCATCTTCTTCGCGCTTTACGAGAAGGACGGTCAGCCCGCCGAAAAGTATCTGTACCACATCGTACAGTCCATGTTCATCCGGGACAAGGTGCGTCCCTATCGCACAAACAATCTCTACGCTGAGATTCAGCAGAAAATCAAAGAACAGGAGGAATTGCAGCTTGAACAACAGCACAGCAAAGGCAAAGCCTAAGATGACGGTCAAAAACGGCGTCGTTTACGGCGATGCCCTTTCCGCTCAGGAAAAGAAGCGGATCGTCATGCAGAAGAAAAAGGACAGGAAGGCAAAGAAAGTCCGCAAGTCCGCCCAGCAGACCATTCCCTATGTGGAGATGTGCCGCGACGGTATCTGCAAGGTAAACAGCCGCCTCTACACGAAGTCCATCGCCTTTGAGGACATCAACTACCAGCTTGCGCAGAACGAGGACAAAACTGCCATCTTTGAGAACTGGTGCGACTTTCTGAACTACTTCGACAGCTCGATCTTCGTCCAGCTCTCCTTCATCAATCAGAAGGCAAGCTTGAATGAGTTTCGCAAGCGCATCAACATTCCGGCACAGGAGGACGCCTTCAACGACATCCGCTCCGAGTATTCCGGTATGCTTCAAAACCAGCTCACCAAGGGCAACAACGGGCTGATCAAGAAGAAGTACATCACCTTCGGCATTGAGGCGGACTCCCTCCGCACGGCAAAGCCGAAGCTCGAACGCATTGAAACCGACATTCTCAACAACTTCAAAACCCTCGGTGTGAGAACCGAGCCGCTGTCCGGCTACGAACGGCTGAAAGTGCTTCATGATGTGTTCAACATGGACACCAATGAGCCGTTCCGCTTTTCCTTCGATATGGTTGCCCGGACGGGGCTTTCCAGCAAGGACTTCATCGCTCCCACTTCCTTTGACTTCCGTGAAGGCAAGTGCTTCAAGATGGGCAAAACCATCGGTGCGGTGAGCTTCCTGCAAATCCTCGCGCCGGAACTCAATGACCGTATGCTTGCCGACTTCCTTGAGATGGACAGCAACATCACGGTCAATTTTCATATCCGGACGATTGACCAGGCGAAGGCAATCAAGAGCATCAAGTCGAAGATCACCGACCTCGACAAGATGAAGATTGAAGAGCAGAAAAAGGCAGTCCGCTCCGGCTACGATATGGACATCATCCCGTCCGATCTTGCCACCTTCGGCGGTGAGGCAAAGCGTCTGTTGCAGGATCTCCAGACCCGCAATGAGAGGCTGTTCCTCGTGACCATCCTCATCATGAACACGGCAACCAACCGCCAGAAGCTCGAAAACGCGGTGTTCCAGACCGCCGCCATTGCCCAAAAGTATAACTGTGCGCTCAAGCGTCTCGACTTCCAGCAGGAGGAAGGGCTGATGTCCTCTCTGCCTATCGGCGTCAATCAGGTGGAGATCGAACGCGGACTGACCACTTCCAGCACAGCGGTTTTCGTGCCGTTCACCACGCAGGAGCTTTTTCAGGGCGGCGAAGCTCTCTACTACGGGCTGAATGCGCTGTCCAACAACATGATCATGGTTGACCGCAAGCAGCTCAAGAACCCCAACGGGCTGATCTTGGGTACACCCGGTTCCGGCAAGTCCTTCTCCGCCAAGCGCGAAATGACGAACGCCTTCCTCATCACGGAGGATGACATCATCGTCTGCGACCCCGAAGCCGAGTATTTCCCCCTTGTGCAGAAGCTCGGCGGTCAGGTCATCCGCATCTCGCCGGTCAGCACGGATTACATCAATCCGCTGGACATCAACACGAACTACTCCGAAGAGGAAAACCCGCTGACGCTGAAATCCGACTTCATCCTCTCCATGTGTGAGCTGATTGTCGGCGGCAAGGACGGCTTGCAGCCGGTTGAGAAGACCATCATTGACCGCAGCGTCCGCATGGTCTATCAGGAGTTTCTTGCAGACCCCAAGCCGGAGAAAATGCCGATCCTCGAAGACCTCTACAACATTCTGAGAAATCAGAAGGAGCCGGAGGCACAGCGCATTGCAACTGCCCTTGAAATCTATGTTCACGGCTCTCTGAACGTCTTCAATCACAGAACGAATGTGGATGTCAACAACCGCTTCGTCTGCTATGACATCCGCGAACTCGGCAAGCAGCTCAAAAAGCTCGGTATGCTGATCGTGCAGGATCAGGTGTGGAACAGAGTTACCATCAACCGCGCCCAGCACAAGGCAACGCGCTACTACATGGACGAGTTCCATCTGCTCTTGAAGGAGGAACAGACCGCCGCATACAGCGTGGAAATCTGGAAGCGTTTCAGAAAATGGGGCGGCATACCCACAGCCATAACGCAGAATGTCAAAGACCTTTTGGCAAGCCGGGAAGTGGAGAATATCTTTGGTGCGACACGTTGACGCACAAACATCACGCTATGAGGGTAATACTTCATAGACTTATGGCCATGTGATGCTAAAAGCGTCGGGCTTATCTCGGCAGGGATGAGCAACAACTGATAACCCGATAGGTAGAATGAAGGAGTAACGCCCTGAAATGCCTACTCTGATACTTCGACCGGCTTCGGCTGTAATGGCTGGAGTCTGGAGCTCGATAAAGTCGGCGGAAGTTTGTCGTAACAGCGTGGCAACACGGCTGACGAAAGTGCAGTAGAGGTACTGTATGCAGATGACACGCCGGGAGTCTATAAAATATCTATGGTGAGAATGTCTACGACGGACTGACGAAAACCGCGAATGTACGGGTCTAGATGTTTACCGTATAGAAATGTACGGACACTTAAATGTGGGTCAGTGCGGTAAAGTAAAAATCGAAAATATGAAATTCCGTATTGTGTTGCAGGCACAATCAAGCTGACAGGACTATAGCGGACACCTAAGGATATATGTACAGATAGGGTTATCGGAACGTGGAAAGGTACAGAGTTGCTCATAAGCAATCTGCGGACGAATCATATAAGCCGCTTAATCTGTGCTGAAAAGCGAAGCTCGAACCTATGACAGCCCAACGAAAAAGGCGGGCTTGAGGAATGGGCTTTAGTCGGTTAGAAACTATTGTTGTCATTCAATCGTATAAGGATTACGAGTAAGACAAAAAGGGACACTTTCCCGCGAAAGGAGAGTGATGCCTTATGACCAGAAAAAAGAAACAACTGCTATGTGAGGAAAATCTGCGACATAACGAGTATTACGGAATGCAAGATACCTTCGATAATCTATATGCTGCCAGTAAGAATGGTGAGGTGTTTACAGACCTCATGTCTATCGTCCTTCAAAGGGAAAACATTCTGCTGGCATACAGAAATATCAAGAAAAACACAGGAAGTAAAACGTGTGGAACAGATAAACTCACAATCAGGGACATTGGAAAGTGCTCCCCTGATGAAGTAGTTGAAAAAGTGAGATTTATTGTAAACGGAAGTGAGCATGGTTATCGTCCTAAGCCAGTCAGGCGAAAGGAGATACCGAAGCCATACGACCCGAGCAAGACAAGACCCTTAGGCATTCCATGCATCTGGGACAGGTTAATCCAACAATGTATTAAGCAGGTAATGGAGCCGGTATGTGAAGCTAAGTTCAGTGAGAACAGCTATGGCTTTAGACCGAACCATTCCGTAGAAAACGCTATTGCCAGAAGTTATAAACTGTTACAGCAAGCAAACCTGCACTATGTCATTGAATTCGATATTAAAGGATTTTTTGACAATGTGAACCATGCAAAGCTGATTCGGCAGATTTGGGCAATGGGGATTCACGATAAGGCGCTTATATTTGTGCTTCGGAGAATACTGACAGCACAGATAAAACTTGAGGACGGAACATTTATTACGCCTGATAAGGGAACACCACAGGGTGGAATCATTTCTCCACTCCTTGCAAACATCGTTCTTAACGAACTCGACCACTGGGTTGAAAGCCAATGGCAATGGAGTCCGATATGCAAAAGAAATGTCAGACCTGAAAACGGGTACAGACAGGCGAAAAAGTCCAACCTCAAAGAGATGTTCATTGTTCGATATGCGGACGACTTTCGGATTTACTGTAGAACGAAAGATACTGCTGAACGGACAATGCACGCAGTTATACAGTGGTTAAGAGAAAGGCTGAAACTGGAAATCTCAGAAAAGAAAACAAGGATTATCAATGTCAGAAATCATTACTCAGACTTCCTTGGGTTCAAGATGAAAGTTCACAGGAAAGGCAACAAGCTGGTGGTAATTTCATACATCGCTGATAAGAATTTTGACCACAAGCGCCAGAAGCTGAAAACACAGGCAAAACGGATTGTCCATCCCCGAAAAATCTATGGAGAACAGGGTGAAATCAGGCTCTATAACAGTATGGTCACAGGAATGCAGAATTATTACTGCATTGCCACCCATATCAACCATGATTGCGCAATACTAAATCGTGCAGTTATGACACTGCTCACAAATAGGCTTAGTACCCGTAACGGGAATCGATTGGTTAAAACCGGACGGGAATTGACTGAGTTTGAAAGAAGCCGATTTGGAAAATCCAAAATGATGCGATATGTTGCAGGCACAAATGAGCCAGTATATCCTATTGGCTACACGCAACACAAGAATCCTTTATTCCGTAAAAAAACATGGAATTACTACACTCCAGAGGGGCGGGAAGGCATTCACAATAACCTACGAATCAATATGGCCATTCTGCTCTCGCTTATGCGGAAGCCACCCTATGGCTATAGCGCGGAATATGCAGATAACAGAATATCACTATTCTCTGCTCAATGGGGAAAATGTGCTGTTACCGGTGAAGAATTCTCAAGTACACATGAGATTCACTGTCATCACAAACTGCCCCGGTATCTTGGAGGCGATGATTCCTATGGGAATCTTATTTTAGTGAAGGATTCTGTACACAAGTTGATTCATGCCATCAATGCAGATACAATCGCAAAATATTTGGAACTCCTACAGCTTGACAAGAGCCAGCTCAAAAAGGTAAATACGCTCCGTGAGTTGGCGTCTCTGCCGTTAATCTAATCTCTCACTAATCAACACAACACAGTATTTCTATGACAGGTTTGATTGTTTAGACAACGAAATCTACTAACCGATGGAACGCCGTGTGCGGTGAAAGTCGCATGCACGGTGTGAAGTGGGGGAAAAGCCTGAGATGATATCAGGGGCTTACCTATCACTATAAAACTCGGATTTTGTCTACCTTCTGAATCAGGCGTCCGGCGACCGGCAGATTCTCTCGAAGGCGCTGAACATCTCGCCCAGCCAGCAGAACTACATCACCAATTCCAATGCCGGTGAGGGGCTGATCTTCTACGGCTCGACCATCGTTCCCTTCAAGGACGATTTCCCGAAGGACACCCAGCTTTACCGCATCATGAGCACCCGCTTAGAAGAAACCGTACAGAACTAAGGAGGATTTTGAATATGAACAACAAGATGATTACCATTCCCTACGCGGACGCTATCGAATACGGAGAGAACACCTCCGCGCTGTTTAAGGCTCTGTGGGAGCTGACCGATCTGATCCGACTGGAAAGCGACCTCAAGAAGCATCACCGCGCCTACCTCCATGTGAGGGAGGACATCGACGAAAAGGTCAAGGAGGCGCGTCAGATTATGACCAAGGTATCTGTGGATATGATCGGTTTCTACTTCAAGGTTGATGTTCCCAAGTGCAGCAACAGCGATGAGAATACCCCTTTCGCTGACGCGGCGGATGATGAGACCGTATCTATCCCCAAGGATGAGTATGAGCTGATGATCGACGATCTGCTCACGATGTCCGAAATCATTCAGTGCGTCGCAGATATGCGCACGCAGGATGTGAAGGCAATCCGCGAGTTCGGCAAGTTCGTCCCCGCCTTTGCCGCCTTTGAGAAGAACCGCCTGAGCCTCTATCGTGAGGCGGCGAAGGAAGCCGAGGAAATCTTCGACCGTTGGGCGGACGAGATTGACGATCTCGACGAGGACTTCATGGAAGATGAGGACTACGAGCCGGACGAGTATTACTCCGACTGATATGCGCTCAAATCCGAAGAAAGGAGCTGGTTTTTATAGAGCTTGACATCATTCATACCGGCGATTGCCTTGAAATCCTGAAAACTCTGCCCGATGACAGCGTTCATTGCTGTGTGACGTCCCCTCCGTATTACGCGCTCCGCGATTACGGCATGGAGGCTCAGATCGGCAGAGAGACAACGCCGAAGGAATATATCTCGCGCCTGACGGAAGTGTTTACCGAAGTCAGGCGCGTTTTGCGTCCGGATGGAACGCTCTGGCTGAACATCTCGGACACCTACGCCGGAAAAGGCAATCAGGGAGATTTTATTGACCCGAAGAACCCCAACGGCAGAAACGGTCAGGCTGTGGCTCTCAACAACAAGGTTGAGGGCTGCAAGCCGAAGGACATGATCGGCATTCCGTGGATGCTGGCTTTTGCCCTCCGCGATACCGGCTGGTATCTGCGCAACGACATCATCTGGATGAAGGATAACCCCATGCCGGAGAGCGTCAAAGACCGCTGCGCCCGCTGCTACGAGCATATTTTCCTGTTCTCAAAGTCCAAGAAGTATTTCTTCGACTACAAGGCAATCTCCGAGCCGATTGCTCCCGCAACGGCAGAACGCCTCAAGCGCGGCATGAAGGGCGGCAACAAATACGGGAAGCCCGTTCCCGGTCAGCCTCAGCCGCAGTCCATCAACCGCCCGCGTGAGCATGGTGAGATCAAGGACGCAGACATCAATCCGCTCCGCAACAAGCGCGATGTCTGGAAGATCAACACCGTCCCCTTCAAGGGCGGTCACTATGCCGCCTACCCTCCGAAGCTGGTTGAAACCTGTCTTCTCGCCGGTTGTCCCGAAGGCGGCATTGTGCTTGACCCGTTCATGGGAAGCGGCACAACCGGCATGGTTGCCTCACAGATGGGGCGTCATTTCGTGGGCATAGAGCTGAACCCTGAATACACCGAGCTTGCCTACAAGCGGATTGGAGGTGAAATCTGATGTCCAAGGAACCGGAACTCAAAGCCCGCGACAAGGTTGTTCTGCGGATGACGCGAGACGGCGCAGTCGAGGAAAACCTGACGGCTGGTACCGAGCAGCGTGTGTCAAAACGGCTGGAAGATGCAGAGCTGGTGAAGCCCGATGAGACAGCCGAGCCTTCCGAGGCACTTTCACCGGAGGAACAGAAAAAGGTGCAGATGCGCCGTCAGCAGCGTCAGTTTCAGGCGGAACACGCCGAGAATAACGACACGCAGCCGCCCTCGGAAACGTCCGTCACAGAAGAGAAAAGGGCAGAAAATCCACCCCAGAATGCACCTGAACCGCTGCCCTCGGAAACGCCGTTCAAGCCTCCAACTTTAGAGCAGCACGGCGTTTCTTCTCATACCGGCACGGTGATTGCCGAAACGGTTGTCACACACAAGCTGCGCAAGACCTCTGCGGTTGAAGCAGTGGATGCGGATGCTATTCTCACTCAAGCGGCGGAAACCGCCTCTGCAAAGCCGGTCTCGGACGATGCCGTCCCGCCCACGAAGCGGATGCAGAAGCTCGAAAGGAAGTCCGAGAAGGCGCATGAGCGTCTGGATGCCGCCCGTGAGAAGCTGCCCACGCACAAGGTTCTCAAGAAAGAGCGTGTCTTCGATGAAGAGACCGGCAAGGGCAAAAACCGCCTTCATTTTGAGGATGAGCTGAAAAAGCCCAAGGGCAAAGGCAAGCTGCAATTTGAGGCAGATAAAACCGTCCGCAAGGTCGGTGACACCCTCGCTTCCGGCATTCACGGCAAAATCCATGAGGTCGAACAGGAAAACTCGGCGGTTGAGGCGGCGCATAAAACAGAGATTGCCGCTGAGACCGCTGCGAGGCATTTCCGTCATCATCGGGAAAGCAGCGTCAACAAGCCTTATGAGAAGGTCTCCAAGCTGGAACACAAGGCGGATGTCGCTGATGCGAAGCTCCAATATGAGAGAAATCAGCAGGAGCATCCTGAGATGAAGAAGCAGAACATGAACAAGCACTACCAGAAGCAGAGCATCAAGAAGGAGTATGCCGCTGCACGGAATGCCGGTTCTCAGACTGCCGGGACTGCCACAAAGAATACCGGCAAGAAGCTCGGTGAGAAGGCGTCCGACAAGATCAAGGAGTTCTTTGAGAAGAACAAGAAGGTCTTCATCTGGATCGGCGTCGGAATTGCCCTTCTCGTTTTGCTCGGTGCCGGAATCAGCTCGTGTTCGATGCTCACCTCTACCGGTTCGTCGGTTATCGCTTCCTCTTATCTCAGCGAGGATGACGCGATGCTCGGCGCGGAAGCGCAGTATTGCCAGATGGAGCAAGAGCTGCAACGCTATCTCGACACCTACGAAAGCACTCACAACTATGATGAATACCACTTCGATCTGGACGATATTGAGCATGACCCCTATGTGCTGATCTCCATTCTCTCGGCTCTCCATGAGGGCGAGTTCACGCTGGATGAGGTGCAGGGTACGCTCCAAATGCTGTTTGAAAAGCAGTACATCCTCACCGAAGAGGTCATCGTCGAAACCAGATACCGCACGGAGACCGACACATGGACGGATGCAGACGGCAACACGCACACGGAAACCTATCGCGTCCCGTATGACTACTACATCTGCAACGTGAAGCTCGAAAACTTCAATCTCTCCCACGTCCCGGTCTACATCATGTCTCAGGAACAGCTTTCCATGTACGCAACGTATATGTCGGTGCTGGGCAACCGCGAGGATCTGTTCGGTGACTCTCCCTATGTGGACAAGTACATCACAAATCCTCCCGCAGACTACGAGGTCAACCCGGAATACCTGAACGATGAGAAGTTTGCAACGCTGATTACCGAGGCGGAAAAGTATCTCGGTTATCCGTATGTGTGGGGCGGCTCCAATCCCGACACGTCCTTTGACTGCTCCGGCTTCGTCAGCTATGTTCTCACAAACAGCGGTCTTGTGAATACCGGACGATTGGGCGCACAGGGGCTTTACAATGTCTGTGCGCCGGTCTCAAAGGCGAATGCACAGCCCGGTGATCTCATCTTTTTCGTTGGGACGTATGACACCCCCGGCGTGTCCCACGTCGGCATCTACGTCGGTGATGGCGTCATGATTCACTGCGGCGATCCCATTCAGTACACATCTATCAACTCTTCCTATTGGCAGCAGCATTTCTACGCCTTCGGAAGACCCGCCTATTAAAAGAAAGGAGTTTTGCATGAATCCCAAGTATCAGAAAGTCCTCTCCGACATTGAGAAGGCTGAAAAGAAGAAGTCCGAAATCGAAGGTCAGCTCAAGGAGCTGTACGACAAGAAGACAGAGCTGGAAAACCTTGAAATCATCAATACCGTGCGCTCTATGGTGATGGACAAGGATCAGATCATGGTGTTCCTGTCTTCCATGAAGGGCGGCACCAAGCCCGCCGGAAATACGGAGGTAATCGACAATGCGTAAGAAGTTTCGTTTTCTGACCGTCCTTGCGGTCTGCGTCATGGTTCTGTCCTGCTTCTCGGTGACGGCGTTTGCCTACGCCGACGATACCGAGCAGAACCTTCCCGTCACCGAGGCAACCCAGCCGGAACAGCAGCCCGAGACTACTCCCGCGTCGGAAAAGCCGAAGGGTGAGCCGATTGACGATGAGGGCAACGCCTACACCCGCGACTTGCTCTATGACAAGGCAACCAACAAGCAGTTCATCACTGTCCAGACGAAAAGCGGCAACACCTTCTTCATTGTCATCGACTACGATGCGCCCATCAACGAGGATGAGGAACAGTATCAGACGTACTTCCTGAACATGGTCGATGAGAGCGATCTGCTTGCGCTGCTGGATGATGACACTGCGGCGGCTCTGACCACCTGTAACTGCAAAGAAAAATGCGCTGCCGGTCAAGTCAATACCGACTGCCCGGTCTGCAAGACCAACATGAGCGAATGCACCGGCACAGCCCCCGCTACACCTGAGCCGGACAAGGATGCGGAAACCGATGTCCCCGCCCCTAAACCCGAAAAGAAATCCAACATCGGCGTGATCCTCGTCATCTTTGCCCTTGCCGGTGCTGCGGGTGCAGCTTATTACTACATCAAGTTCGTCAAGGGCAGAAAGCCCAAGGATGAGGATATGGACTTCTTCGACGATGAAGGCTACGAGGAAGAGCCGTACATCAACGAGGATGAAGAGCCGCAGATTGCGGAGGATGCTGAAACGGATGGTGATGAAGATTGATCTTAGTCATTGCTGAAAAGCCCAGCGTTGCCCAGTCCATCGCAAAGGTGCTGGGCGCGACATCCCGCAAGGACGGCTACATGGAGGGCGGCAATTACATCGTTTCGTGGTGCTTCGGTCATCTGGTGGAGCTGGCAGACGCCAGCTCCTACGATGAGCGGTATGCCAAGTGGCGGTATGACGATCTGCCCATTGTTCCGGAAAGCTGGATGTTTGAGGTCACGAAGGACAAAGCACAGCAGTTCAAGGTGCTGTCCGCTCTCATGAAGGACAAGCGCGTCACCGAGCTGGTCTGCGCAACCGATGCAGGACGCGAGGGTGAGCTGATCTTCCGGCTGGTCTACAACAAAGCCGGATGCACCAAGCCCTTCAAGCGTCTGTGGATCAGCTCGTTGGAGGACTCCGCCATCCGCGAAGGCTTCCAGCATCTCCGGGACGGCAAGGAATATGACCGCCTCTATGAAGCGGCACTCAGCCGCTCGAAGGCAGACTGGATTGTCGGTATCAACGGCACCCGCCTTTTCACCACGCTCTATCACAAGAAGCTGGTGGTCGGGCGCGTCCAGACGCCGACCCTTGCAATGCTGGTGGAGCGTGACGGGAAAATCTCCACGTTCCAAAAGGAGAAGTATTTCAATGTCCACGTCGGCAAGGGCGATCTGACCGCCGATCTGGAAAAGGTCAAAACCGAAGAGGAAGCAAAAAGAATTGCGGCGGCTTGCGAGAAAAAGCAAGCCGTCGTTTCTTCTCTCAAGCGGGAGACGAAAACCGTCAATCCTCCGAAGCTCTATGATCTGACCACCTTGCAGCGCGAGGCAAACCGATACTACGGCTTCACCGCCCAGCAGACGCTCGATCTCGTTCAGACGCTCTACGAAAAGAAGCTCCTGACCTATCCGCGCACGGACAGTCAGTTCATCACGGACGATATGGAGGACACTGCCCGTCAGGTCATTTCTATCGTCTGCCGCCAGCTTCCGCTTTTCTCCGGCGTTTCGATCACTCCGGACATTGCCCGCGTAACCGACAACAGCAAGGTTACGGATCACCACGCCATTCTCCCGACCGTCCAGCTTGAAAAGCAGGATGTTTCCGCGCTTCCTCAGTCAGAGCAGAAAATCCTCAATCTTGTTGGGATGCGCCTTCTGTGTGCGACCGGCGAGAAGCACACCTACGCAGAGACGCAGATCACGCTCTCCTGCGAGGGCTATGCGTTCAAAGACAAGGGCAAGACCGTCGTTCAAAACGGCTGGAAAGCCATTGAAGAGCTGTTCAAGGCTTCCCTCAAGACGAAGGAAAAGGACGATCCCATGAAGTCCCTGCCCGAAGTCCATGAGGGCGATGTTCTGGATGGTGTGTCCGCCAGCGTCACGGAACACTTCACAACGCCCCCGAAGCAGTACACGGAAGACACGCTCCTGTCTGCGATGGAGACTGCCGGAAACGATCAGTTCGACGATGACACCGAGAAGAAAGGTCTCGGCACTCCCGCAACCCGCGCCGGTATCATTGAAAAGCTGGTGAAATCCGGCTTTGCAGAGCGTAAAGGCAAATCCCTCATTCCCACGAAGGACGGCTGCAACCTTGTCTGCGTCCTGCCGGAACAGATCACTTCTCCCGCAATGACGGCGGAATGGGAAAACACGCTCATGGAGATTGAGCGCGGCAATGCGGATGCAGACGCATTCCTTAGCGGCATTGTCCGGATGACCGGGGATCTCGTGAAAGCCTATCCGTTCCTCTCCGATGCCGAAGCCCAGCGTTTCGGCACGGGTAAGGAGGAAATCGGCAAATGTCCCCGCTGCGGCTCTCCGGTCTATGTCGGCAAGGGCAACTTCTACTGCTCGAACAAGGAATGCTCCTTCTGCCTGTGGGAAGACAACAAGTTCTTTTCCAGCAAGAAAAAGAAGCTGACCAAGAAGATTGCAAAGGAGCTGCTGGACAAGGGCTGGTGCCGCGTGACCGGGCTTTACACGCCGAAGAAGCCTCAGCTCTACGATGCGGTGATCCGGCTGGATGACAGCGGCGGCAAATACGTCAGCTTCAAGATGGAGTTTGATCGATGACCCGCCCAAAGTATGTTGCTTCATGCAGCGGAGGCAAAGACAGCGTAGCGACGCTCCTGCTGGCTGCACAGCACAATGAGCCGCTTGACGAGGCGGTTTTCAGCGAGGTCATGTTCGACAAGGACACAAGCGGCGAAGTCCCGGAACACCGGGACTTCATTTATGACCGGCTCAAGCCCTTCTGCGAAAAGGAGCTGGGCATCAAGTTCACCATTCTCCACGCGGACAAGACCTACGATGAGGTGTTCCATCATGTCATCACCCGCGGACCGCACAAGGGCGAGGTTCGCGGCTTTGCATGGGCTGGTATGTGTGCAGTCAATCGTGACTGCAAAATCCCGCCAGTCCGCAAGTACAATGCCGCACTCTCGCCGGACACTGTGAGCTATGTCGGCATCGCGGAGGATGAGCCAAAACGCCTTGCTCGTCTGGATGGAATAACGAAGGTCAGTCTGCTTGCCAAATACGGTATGACCGAGGCGGACGCCTACAAGCTCTGTCAGGAACACGGGCTGCTTTCCCCAATCTACGCTCACTGCCGAAGAAACGGCTGCTGGTTCTGTCCCAACGCCAGTGACTCGGAGCTGCTGCACATGGTCACAAAGCACCCGGATATGTTTGACCGGCTGATTGAATGGGAGAAGGAAGACAACATATTCCATCGTCGAATGACACGCAGAGAAACCCCGTCTGAGGTAAAGGCTCGTTTACTGAGCAAATCCCAGACGGGGTTTTCTTCGCCCAAAAGCAAATAAGAAATGGAGGTTTGAGATGGCTGAAAACAAAAATGCACAGCAAGTCCGCGAAATCACGGACAAGCTGGAACAGGGCATCAAGGAGCTTTTTGAATCCGAGCGGTTCAAGGAATATCTCCGCACGATGTCCAAGTTCTACAACTATTCCTTCAACAACACGCTGCTCATTGCGATGCAGAAGCCGGAGGCAACCTATGTTGCCGGTTATACCTCGTGGCAGCGCAACTTTGACCGTCAGGTCATGAAGGGCGAAAAGGGCATCAAGATTCTTGCACCCGCGCCGTATAAGGCGCAGGAAGAGCGTGAGAAGCTTGATCCTCTGACGCAGAAGCCGGTGATCGGCGCAGATGGGAAGGCTGTCACGGAAACGGTTGAGGTCCTGCGTCCTGCCTTCAAGGTGGTAAGTGTCTTTGATGTTTCCCAGACGGACGGCAAGGAGCTTCCGGACATTATCGTCGATGAGCTGAAAGGCACCGTCGAAAACTACGAGGCGTTCTTCGACGCACTCAGGCAGGAATCTCCCGTCCCTATTTCCTTTGAGGACATTCCGGGCGGTGCAAAGGGATTCTTCTCGCCGGTTGAAAGCCGCATTGCCATTCAGGAGGGCATGAGCGAAATCCAGACGGTCAAAACCGCCATTCACGAGATCGCCCACGCAAAGCTCCACGCCGTCAAGCCGGATGAGAAAGCCGCGCCAGAAGATAAGAAGGATCGGCACACCAAGGAGGTTGAAGCGGAAAGCGTTGCCTACACCGTCTGCCAACGGTACGGCATTGAAACCTCGGACTACTCCTTCGGTTACATCGCCGGTTGGTCATCCGGCAAGGAAACCAAGGAACTGAAAAGCTCTCTGGACACCATCCGCAAGACGGCGGCTGAGATGATCGAGGGCATTGACGCCAAGCTCAAGGTGTTGCTGGCAGAGAAAGCACAGTCCGTCGAGCAGGAAACCGTTCCGGAGGAAAAGCCGGAAGTCCCCATTTACCGCGAGACAGCGAATTACGCCTATGAAGCCGATGAGCTGGAGTCATATCATGCTTCTCTCGCCGCAAACGTGGAATGCCGCAAAGCGATTGAAGCGGCGATCAGCTCCAACTACGGAGATAACCGGCTGGATGCGGATGCTGCCGTAAAAAGCGTCCTTGAGCAATTCTCTCCGGAGCGTGTCCGATATGTCCTCGCAAACACCATTCAGCAGAAAGACTTTGACGGGCGCATTCCCCAGCCCCTCAAGGAATGGGCGAAGACCGTTGATGTCTGCCCCGAAAACGCCTCTCGCTTCCTTGTGGATAAACCCAATCCCGGACTGACGGCACTTTTCGTGGATGCGTTCCGTCAGCAGACCGAACCCCAGAAGGAAGTCACTTCTGAGAAAACAGAGGAAAGAGACCCGGAGGTCGTTGCATGGGAGAACGATGAGATTACCTCTATTGAGGTAAAAACCGTGGAGGTCAAGTCTCCCTTTGCTCCCTTGCCGGAGGAAGCAGCGAAAGCACCGAAGGCGCACCGCCTGACTGCCGAAGAGAAGGAAATCAAAGCCGCCGTCATGGACACGCTCAAGGGGCAGATTGCCTATAACAATGACGGTATGCGGGCGTCCTATCGCGCCTCTAACCATTCCTTCAATCTGCTGGCACGGAACGGCGTCAGGATCGAGGGCAACACGGTCACGCAGAACGGTGAGCCGCTGTTCAAAATCCATCGCCGTCATGCGGCGCGGAAAACACAGGGCTGTTACCGTGAGCTGATGCCGACGCTGGAATACGTCAGGCAGGAGCAGAAGCAGGAAAAGCCCTCTATCCGCGATCAGCTCAGGACTGCCGCAAAACAGCAGCCGGAGAAGAAGTCTCCGGTCAAATCCAAAACGCACGACATGGAGTTGTGAGAAAGGAGACGCATGAAGAAATACACAGACGTTGACATCATCGCGGAGCTGCAGAAGCTCGTGGACAGTCATGTGGACAGCTACAAGGAAGACTTCGACATCGACAAGCGCATCATCCGCCGCGCTGCCGAAAGCCAGAATCCCGAAGACAAGACGCTGATGTGGTTCTGCCGTCCGCATGGAACGCACTGCCTTAATGAAAATCAGGTCTTTATTCAGGGAACGCGAGATCACAACACCTTCCGTTTCTATGCGGAACAGACCTACGACGAGTGCATTGCCCGTGTCATTATCCCGAAAACCCTCAAGCACGGCAAGGTCTTCGGAGATGTCTTTGAGATCAACTACCGGGAACAGGCGGCAAATGTGGCGCAGAACTCGGTTGCGCCGGATCATGACCGGCTGACCTTCGCAGACGGCTTTGTGCTGGAAGCCCCCTGCCGCAGCAGCTTCGATGCAGCAATGGCTCTGGTCGGTGAGCATGGCGGCGTCAAAACCTACCAGACGCTCCCAAAGGATGCGGAGGCTCTGGCGG
>OHXU01000244.1_pt1 | contig 25208 bp, 16 predicted proteins | sample 1580091 | NCBI WGS metagenome assembly OHXU01 (sample SAMEA3882529, study PRJEB24775) | human gut metagenome | biome: human-associated habitat; feature: intestine environment; material: feces | place: Netherlands | collected 2009/2010 | reverse complement strand
GCACCAGCAAGCCGCCCCAATCTCCAGGAGCGAGGCCGCCGTGCTGAGCAGCAAGGGATTAACTTACACGAACCCGTCCACTTGCGCAAATCGGCATTCCGCAAACCCCGTAAAAACCCTTGCGGCGCAACGCATTCATCGGCGTGTCGAAAACCGCCTATCGCACGCCACATCATCGCAGAAATGCTTCAGACAAGCCTCAAAGCGGCCTGAAATTCATCAGAAAAACCTGTCTACGGGCGTGTCGTGAGCCTGCAACGGCTTCCAAATACGGTCGGAAAGCCGAAAAAGACACATACGGAGGAAACCGCGCGGTGGTATGTATGGAGGTATGAGCAAAAAAATCGCAGTATTGACGGGCGCAGGCATCTCCACGTCCGCAGGCATCCCTGACTTCCGCGGCCCGGACGGCGTCTGGACCAAACATCCCGAGCAAATGAACGTGTACGACATCGACGCGTTCCTAGCCAATAAGGAAGACCGCGAGTATTCCTGGCGCTGGCAAAAGGAATCGCCAGTATGGAACGCGCAGCCGGGCACCGCACACAAAGCGCTCGTCAAACTGGAACAAGCGGGCATGCTGACCTTGCTGGCCACGCAGAATTTTGACGCGCTACATGAGAAGGCGGGCAACAGCAGCAACGTCATCGTCAACCTGCACGGCACCATCGGCACTTCGCATTGCATGAAATGCCATGCGAAATACAACACGGCGGACATTATGGCGAACCTCGACAATGAGCCGGATCCGCACTGCCATCGCAAGCTGCCATACAGCGGCAATATGCCATGCAATGGGCTGATCAAAACCGACGTCGTCTACTTTGGCGAAGCGCTGCCGGATGGTGCGATTGAAAAGTCATACCGTCTGGCCACGCAGGCCGACGAATTGTGGGTGATCGGCTCCACGCTGGAAGTGATGCCGGCGGCGAGCATTGTGCCGGTAGCCGCGCAGGCGGGCGTGCCGATCACCATCATGAACATGGAACGCACGCAATACGATCGCTTGGCCACACGGCTTATCCGCGACGATATTGCGACCGCGCTGCCGCAGTTGGTTGATGAGACGATCGCTGAAGAACAGGGCAAATAACACCGAATGAACAAGCAAGGCTCCTCAACCTGATTGGGTTTGAGGAGCCTTCTTTGATGCGGAAGATATGCGAGAATCCGCGCTTATCCACCGTGGGAAATCAGTAGATGCGCTTGGGCTGGAAACCGGCCGCGCGCATCGCGTCAAGGATGCGGTCGATGTGCTCAGGGCCGTTGGTCTCAACGGTGACGCCCAAGGAAACCGAATCAGTGTAATGGCTGGAAGCCTTGAACTGGTCGTGATCGAGTGCGATGACGTTAGCGCGCTGCTCGGCCAGAATCGTGGCCACCTTGACAAGCTGGCCAGGGGTATCCGGAAGCTCAACCTCGAAGTTCATGATGCGGCCACGGGCAATCATGCCCTTCTGAATCACCGCGCTGATGGAGACAGTATCCTCATTGCCACCGGAAAGAATCGGCACCACCACATGCGGGCCCTTCGCCTCGGCGAACTTGCGCGAGCGCAGATTCAGGTGCTCAAGCGCGGCCAGAGACACGGCACCGGCAGCCTCGACCACCAGCTTGTGCTTCTCCAGCATAAGCAGGATCATCTCGTTGATGTCACGCTCGGTGACGGTGACCAGATCGTCGAGGAACTCGTTGAGCAGCGCGAAGGTCAGGTCGCCCGGACGCTTCACGGCAACGCCTTCGGCGGAGGTACGCACCTGGTCGGCTGCGACGACGCGACCGGCGGCCAACGAATTCTTCCATGCCGGGCTGCCTTCCGGAATGGCGCCGATCACACGCACCTCAGGCTTGAACGTCTTGATGGCGAGCGCCACGCCCGCGCCCAGGCCGCCACCACCAAGCGGCACAACCACATCGGTGACGTTAGGCACATCTTCGAGAATCTCAAGACCGATGGTGCCCTGTCCGCACAGCACTTCGTAATCGTCGAACGGCGGCACGTAAATCATGCCTTCGGTATCGCTGAGTTCCTGCGCGTGGGCGGCGGATTCATCGAACACCTCGCCGCACAGCACCACATCAGCGCCGTAAGCCTTGGTGGCGTCCACCTTCAGCGGCGGAGTGATCTGCGGCATGCAGATGGTGGCCTTCGCGCCACGTTCACGGGCCGCGTACGCCACACCCTGCGCATGGTTGCCTGCGGAAGCGGTGACGATGCCGTGAGCGAGCTGCTCGTCGGTCAGCGATGCAATCTTGTTGTACGCGCCACGAATCTTGAACGATCCGGTGACCTGGAGATTCTCGGGCTTGAGCAGAATCTCATGTCCGGTCATTTCGGACAGCACAGGCGACGGAATAATCTCCGTGTGGCGTGCGGTGCCCTTCAGTCGTTCGGCGGCCAGTTTCAATTCAGCGGCATGATCGCGCCGCAATGCTTTGAGCACCTCGTTTTGTTCCATGGACGTTATTGTAAGCGCACGTCTGCCGAAGCCGACGCGTGGTATCGGCATGTGGGTGCCGGGCAGACGGGCGGCTTGGCGGAACGGGAGGAGCATCGCAAGAAGGTAGTAAAAATGCCCGAGTGGTTCCGTGATGAGCCACTCGGGCATTTCTGCAGAGAGTTATAGGGAAAGATCGATCAGAGCTGAATCACGACTCCCTCCCAGCGAGCGAGCTCGCCACGGGCGATCGATTTAACACTACGCATAGCATCATAGGTGCTGAGCAGTACTTGCGGCTCGGACACGCCGTCGGAAAGCAGCTCCGCCACGTCCGCAGGCAGTTCGGCGGACCTGTCGGTGAGGTTGACCACGACAAGAATCGTGTCGTCGCCATTGGTGCGCGTGAAAGCATACACCTGATCGCTGTCGGCGGCGAGCAGATGCCATTCGCCAGTGGAGATGGTGGCGCTGTTGTGCCGCATGGCGATGAGCTTCTTGTAGAACGTGTACACGGAATCCGGATCGTCGAATTCCTCGGCCGCGTTGATTTCCACATGATTCGGGTTGACGCTGATCCACGGTTCGGCTGCCGCGTCCGCCGGGGTGAAACCGGCATACTTGGAGGCGTCCCACTGCATGGGGGTACGCGCGTTGTCGCGGCCGATGAGGGCGAGGGCGGCCATCATGGATTCGGACGACTGGCACTTGGCTTCCTCCACGCGCTGGCGATAGCCGTTGAGGGCTTCCAAATCGCGGTATTGTTCCAGCTTGGTGAAGTGGGCGTTGGTCATACCCAGTTCCTCGCCTTCGTAAATGTACGGGGTGCCGCGGTGCATGTGCAGCACCATGCCGAACGCCTTGGCGCTCAGCTCGCGCGAATCGCGGTCGGAGTCGTTGCCCCAACGGGAGACCACGCGCGGCTGGTCATGATTGCAGAAGAACAGGCTGGCCCAACCGGCCTTCCTCACGGCCTCCTGCTGCTCGGTCATACGGTCGCGCAGGTTTTTGACCTCGAACGGCACGGTATTCCACTTGGAGCCTTCCTGGTCGATGCCGACATGGTCGAACAGGAATAGCATGTCAAGTTCCTTGTTGGCCGGATCGGTGACGTGCTCGTTACGGGCCGGGGTGATGCCCGGAGCCTCGCCGACATTCATGTAGCCTTCACGGCCTTCGAATACCTCACGGCGCATTTCGGCGAGGAACTCGTCGATGCGCGGGCCGTCGGAGCAGAACGGATACGGGCTGGAATAACCTTCCTCTCCAACTGGATTATCGGCGATTTCGGATCCTGCCTCCCCCGGCAACTTGCCGTTCTTGTCGATGACCTTGGAAATCTGGGTGATCACGTCCATGCGGAAGCCATCGATGCCGCGATCCATCCACCAATTCATCATCTTGTAGACGGCCTTGCGCACCTCGGGATTCTCCCAGTTGAGGTCGGGCTGCTTCTTGGAATACTGGTGGAAGAAGTATTCACCGCGCTTCGGATCGTACTCCCATGCGGAGCCGCCGAAATAGGAGCCCCACTGGTTCGGCTCGGCGCCCGGGGTGCCCGGCTCGTGGCCCGGCCTGGCGGGACGCCACCAGTACCAGTCGGCGTGCGGGTCGTCCTTGTCGCGGGAGGCCTGGAACCAGGCGTGCTCGTCGGACGTGTGGTTGACGACCAGGTCCATGATGACCTTCAGGCCGCGCTTGTGCGCTTCGGCGAGCAGCTCGTCCATATCGGCCATCGTGCCGAACAGCGGGTCGATGTCCTGGTAGTCGGAGATGTCGTAGCCGTTGTCGTCCTGCGGGGATTTGAAGACCGGGGACAGCCATAGCACGTCCACGCCGAGGTCGGCGAGGTAGTCGAGCCGGCTGGTGATGCCCTTCAGATCGCCGATGCCGTCGCCATTGGAATCCTGGAAGGAACGCGGGTAGATCTGGTAGACCACCGCGTTGGCCCACCATGGATTCGGGGTGGCGCCATTCGAACGGACGGTGTCAGGAAGAGTGGAACGATTGAAATTCGTCATCGCGATTGAGCTCCTTTGCCTAAGTGGAATGGATGAACTTTGCTATATCCCATGGTACGTAAAGCGTTTTTTCTTTCTTGCCTGCGGCGCGTTTTGCAAAGCAGGAAATGAAAGATATATTGCAAGCGGGATGCGCCTTTCGGAATCACATCAATGCATACGAAAAGCGGGAATCCTCGAAAAAGGGGAAACGAGGATTCCCGCTCGGCGCTGTGAAGTTTTACTTCACAAGCAGACGTCCTACGGCCGCGTTGTTCCTGCCTTCGCTCGCCTATCGGCTCGCTCAGGAGGAGCCTATGAACAGTCCACAGGACTGTTCACTTAACGGCTCCTCTCATCACACCACCGACGACCCACTTTTGGGCGAAGATGTAGACGATGAGGACCGGGGCCATGGCCATCAGGTAGGAGGCGAAGGCCATCGGATAGTTCGACGTGAACTGGCTCTGGAACACGTACTGCGCCAGCGGAATCGTCTGATTGCTCTGGTCGGTCAGCGTGATCAACGGCAGCAGGAAGTCGTTCCATGCCCACAGTGCGGTCAGGATGGCGATCGTGGCGTTGATCGGTCCCATCAGCGGGAAGATGATCTTCCAGAAGATGCGCCAGGTCGAAGCGCCGTCGATACGCGCCGCCTCTTCCAGCGAAATCGGAATCGAACGGATGAAGCCGATCGCAATAAACAGGTTCGTACCAATGCCAAGAATCGTGTACAGAATAATCAAACCAAGCTGATTATCCAAATGCAGGGTGCCCATTTCCTTGGCGATCGGCAGCATGACGACGGTGAACGGCACGAACATCATGGCCAGGAAGAAGTAGTACAGGAAGCGGAAGAACCGCTTATCCATGTTCCTTGCCACGGCGTACGCGACGAACGTGTTCGTCAGCAGCGTCAGCACCACAGCGCACACGGTGATGATCGCGGAATTGAGCGCGGCCTTCGGATAGTTCACCTTGTTCCACGCGTCCGCGAAATTATGCCATTCCCACGTGGTCGGCAGGCTGAACGTGCCCGCTTCGCCCGGCGTCTTCAGCGCGGTGACGACGGCGAAGTACAGCGGCACGAGCACCGTCAGGCTCAGCACGGCGACGGCCGCCGTCAGCCACCAGTTGATGCTGTGGTCCTTGCGGATCTTCTCCGGCTTCGCTTGCGATTGTCCGCTTTGCGCGGCGGCCTGCTTGGTTGCAACAGTTGCGCTAGTCATGATTTCTTCCCCTTACTCTCAGACCTTTTCCTTGCCGCTGAAGAACTTCAGCTGCACGAATGCGAGGATTGCCAGCACGATGAAGAACGTGACCGCGTTCGCCATCTGGTAGGAGTATTCGCCGTTGCCCAGGCCGTTCTGGAAGATCAGGTAGGAGACGGTTTCGGTCTTGGAATCCGGACCGCCCTTGGTCAATGCCATGACCTGGTCGAACGCGCCGAGCGAGTTCTTGAGGCTCAGCACCATGTTGATGGTGAAGAACGGGCCAATCAGCGGGAACGTGATCTGCCAGAAGTTCTGCCAGGCGTTCACGCCGTCGATGGACGCGGCCTCATAGATTTCGTTGTCGATGGTCTGCAGACCCGCCAAGTACAGCAGCGTGGAGTAGGCCACACCCTGCCAGATGGACAGGAACACGATCGGGAACCATGCCAGATCCGGATTGGAGATCATGGACGTGGACAGCCAATCGATGTGCAGCGCCTGGCCGAGGGCCGGCAGCGGGGTCATGAAGATGTACTTGAACACGTAGCCGATGACCAGCACCGACAGGGTGTACGGAATGAAGAAGATGGCTCGGAAGCCGTTCTTGAAGGCGATTTTGGAGTTCAGCAGCACCGCCAGGAACATGCCGAGGATGTTCGTGCCGAGCGTGATCAGAATCGCGATGAAAATCGTGAACAGATACGCGTGGCCGACGCGTGCGTCCTGGAACATCGCGATGTAGTTCTTGAAGCCGATGAACTTGTAATCGCCGTAACCCTGCGAATTGGTGAACGAGTACATCGCGCCCTGCAGGAACGGCAGGTACAGGAAGATGCACACGAGAATCATCGCGGGAATGGTCATCCAGTAGAACGCCGGATCGACCTTGCGCTTGGAGTATTTCGAAACCTTCTTCGGCTTCTTTGCGGCGGCCTTGTCGGCCTTGGCCGAGATATTGCCAGTCATTGTCGTTCCTCCCCTCACCTAAAGTTCCTGGCTTCGATCTTGTCGTATTCCGACTGCATGCTGTTCAGGAATCGTTTAGTATTGCCCGACTGCACCAACGTCTGCAGGAAACCGGCGAGGTTGATGCTTGCCGGCACGTAGTGGTCACAGAAATCAGCCAGCTTGCCGGCCTTGTAGAAGTCGAGCACGCCATTCAACGCTTCATCGCCGACGTACGTATCCTTGTACGGGGTGAACGCAGACTGCTGCTTGGAGTAATCCTGCACGTTCTCCTCGCTCATCAGGAAGTCGACGAATTCGCGAGCCTCGGTGTAATGCTTCGTATGCGCGCCGATCGTCAGCATCACGTCGTCGCCGGCGGTCAGCTGCTGTTCCTTGACGTTGTCGGTGGCCGGCATCTGCGCGAACCGCAGATTGGCGTCCTTGTTGATCAGACGGATCTGCGGAATCGCGTACGTGCCGAGCGGCAGAATCGCGGCCTTGCCGGAAGCGATGTCCTGCGTAGCCTGCTGGTAGGTGACGGCCGGATTCTTCTGCGTGTAGTTCTGGTAAATTTCAATCAGCTTGCCGCTGACGGGCGTCCACAAGTCGGAGAAGGTCTTGCTGCCGTCCTTGAGATACGCGTATTCCGATTCCGGCACCAGCGTCGAATTCAGCGATGCAAGCGGCGCCTGCAACGTCCACGGATCGGCGGTGCTCGCCTCAACCGGCGTGACGCCCTTGGCCTTGAGCCGCTTGAGCAGCGCGATGAATTCGCTCCACGTCTGCGGCGGATTGTCCGGATCCTCGCCGGCCTGCTTCCACACATCGGCGTTGATGATGTAGCCGCTTGCGTTGCCCGCGTACGGAATACCGTACAGACGCTTCTTGGACTTGTCGGTGGTCTGCACGAGGCTCTTCGCGATGTTCACCATGCCCGGATTGAGCTCGTCGACGATCTCGTCGTCGGTGAAATCGTGGAAGACGCCCGCTTCGGCGAGCATGCCGTAATTGATGTCGCCGTTGATGGTGATGACGTCGGGTTCGCGGTTCTTCACCAGTCGCGTGCGCAGATCGGTGGTGGCGTCCGACGAATTGTTGACATTGACTTTGATGTTGGAATGGGTTTTCTCGAATTCACGCGCCTTGGCGGTGAACCAATCCGCCGCCTCGGACTTGAATTGGAAGAAATCCAAGGTGACCGTGCCGGCGGTGCTGTTGCCGCAGCCCGCGAGCCCAACCGTCAGCACAATCGCGCATGCAGCCGTAATAGCACGGCCCGCGATCCGCCTGAAGGTGCCTGTGTTGGCATTGGAATCAGGTTTCATTCTCTCGACTCCTTTGTATTTTCCTTTTTCACGGCAGGCCGGCTTCATTACCAGCCTCCGTTGCTTTTTAATTGTAGAATCGGCTTGTTTTCATTCCCAGTTTCCGCGCGCCCGCACTGTACGGAAATAAAAAACGGTTATTTTGTTATTCTTGGAAAGAAAATAGACGGTAAGGACGGTCCGATATGGCGATTTCCCCGATTCCACACTGGTTTGAAGGCTCGGAGTACACGCATAAGGTTGCGGCCTGCATTATGAAGTACGGTCCGATTTCGCGCATCACGCTGGCACAGATCCTTGGCCTTTCGCAAGGCGCGGTATCGCGCATCACCAGTGATTTGATTTACGCTGGCGTGATCGAAGAGACGCCAATGGCAGCGGGGCATGGCGGCAAGTTACCGAAAGATTTCTTGCGGAAATCGGCACAAAAGTCAATCCAGAAAGAAAATACGGAACGTCGCGGCCGTCCGCAGACCGGACTGCGCATCATCGCCAATGCGCGCACGTTCGTCGGCATGAAAATCAACACCACCCATATCACTGCCGTAACAGTAAACGCGCTTGGGCAGATTGTGACCGGCTGCCATGACCTGCCGCTCGACGACGATTCGCCGGAATCGGTGGTCGACGTTATTCGGCAGCTGACCATGGACTGCGCCGACGAGGCGATAATGGCGGGATTGCCTTCGCCATGCGCGGTCGGCGTCTCGTTGGGCGGACATATCACGGACGATTCGGTGACGACGTTCGCACCGTTCCTGCACTGGTCGAAGCCGGTGGAATTTTCGGCGATGATTCGCAAGGCGACCGGCCTGCCGACCGGCATCTACAACGACATCGACTCATTGGTGGTGGACGCGTGCATGTTCGGCTCGGGCGTCGGATTGAACAGTTTCGCCGTGGTGACGATCGGCATCGGCGTGGGATATTCGCTCACCGTCAACGGCGAGCCGATCGACAATCCCGACAAAAGCTATGGCCTGGTCGGGCATATTCTGGTCGACCCCGACGGGCCGCGCTGCATTTCCGGACATAAAGGTTGCGCGACGTGCCTAACTGACAATTCAATCGCAACAGAATATTCGGAAATGATCGGACATCCGGCGACGTTCGACGAATTCGCGGCCGCAGCGCGCGCCAGCAAAACGCAGGCCACGAATCTGGTGAACCGCACCTGTTTCCGTTTGGGTACATTGATCGCGACCATCGCCAATCTTGCCATGCCCGACAAAATCATGATCGCTGGCGAATCGTCGTTCATTGCGAAACTCGGCATAGACAACCTGCGTAACGGCATCAATATGTATCGGCATAGTCAAGCCGCGCCGGTCGATTTCGAAATCGCCGAGCACGACTGGTCGCTGTGGAGCAAAGCGGCCGCAGCGCAAGCCATTCGCCAGTATGTAGGGTAAGTCGTTCGGAATCGCTGTCGCAGTGTGAGGCCGGTACGCGAAAGTACCAGCCTCACCATACAAAACAGATACTCAGATGCGGACTACTTTGAAAAGGACGGCCTGCGCAGGATGCAGCGCCGGCGGGCGGATGCCATAGGCGGCGAGCGCACGGCCGGTCATCTTCACACCGTCGGCGGTCCACCAGCCGAGCGGGCTCTGGCCGTTGCCGATGTCCTGCTTGGCCAGGTCGAGGCTCACGTCGAGCGGGGATACCTCGTATACGGCGTCCGGATCGAGGCCGGGCAGCTTCACGGGAGCGGCCGGGTAGGTCTGCGACGTGGTCAGCTGCGTGAAGCGGTAGATCGCGGCAGCCTTGTTCGGCATGACGCAGCCGTCCACGCGCACGGCCGGATCGGCGGCGTCGGAATGCACCGCGGTGTCGACGGCGAACCATTCGCGATGCTTTTTGAATTCGGCCGTCCATTCGGCGAGCTTGTCGATGTCCTCCTGCGGTTCCTTGAGCAGATTCCATTCGATGCCCATGTGGCCGAAGAAGGCCATGGCCATGCGCATCTCCTGGGAGGTGGCGCGGTGCGTGGAATGCGCCGGGGAAGCGCCCACGTGCTCTCCGATCATCTCCGGCGGCACGAGCAGCGACGTGTAGCGCTGGATGTCGGCGCGTTCCACCGGGTCGACGCAGTCGGAACCCCAGATACGATCGGCGACTTCGAGGATACCGAGGTCGACGCGGCCGCCGCCGGACGAGCAGCTTTCGATTTCCAGGCCGGGGTGCGCTGCCTTCAGATCGGTGAAGATGCGGTATACGGCGAGCGTCTGCGCGTGCGCTGCCGGACGGCCGGTCAGCGGCGAGACTTCTTCGGTAACGAGCTTGTTGTGGTCCCACTTGATGTAGTCGATGCCCAGCTCGCTGACGAGCTTGTCCATCGCACCGTAAATATAGTCGTACGCGTCCGGGTTGGTCAGGTCGACGACCTGCTGGGTGCGGCCCTGCATCGGCAGACGACCGGCGGTGGGCTTCAGCACCCAGTCCGGATGGTTGCGGAACATGTCGGAATCGGGGTTGACCATTTCCGGCTCGAACCACAGGCCGAATTCGAGGCCCTTGCCGTGCACGTAGTCGGCAAGCGCCTTCAGGGACTTGTCTCCGTCGGGCCAGACGTCCTGCGAAATCTGCCAGTCGCCGAGGCCGGCGGTGTCGTCACGGCGGGCGCCGAACCAGCCATCGTCCACGACGAATCGTTCGACGCCGCTTTCCACGGCTTTGTCGGCGAGGGCGGTCAGGGTGTCGTAATCGTGGTTGAAGTAGACGGCTTCCCATGTGTTGAGAATGACCGGGCGCGGCTTGGGCGCGATGCCATGGTCCACGAGCCAGTCGCGGTGCACGCGGCGGATGTAACCGTGGAAGCGTGAGGCGACTTCGTTGAGCCCCTCGCCGTAAGAGCCGACGAGCCATGGCGTGGTGTAGCTTTCACCGTGTTCCAGACCGACTTCGCCGCCGAAGAGCACTTCGCCGCCACCGATCACGCCAGTGGTGTAGGGCAGTCGTTCCGCGGACAGCACGCTGTTGCCGCTCCATGCCACGTGCGCGGAGTAGACGTTGCCGTGGGTGAAACCGAAGCCGTGTTCGCCAACGCTGAGCAGCAGGGTGGCGTCGAAGTCGGGGCGGCCGATCATGGAGGATTTGGCGAAGCGCCCGATGGTGAAGTCCTGGCGCTGTGGGGAACGCTCACGCAGATGGTGACCGGTGGTGGTGAGGATCTCGTTGGCGTCGGCGGGCACGCTGAATGCAAGTTCGATCTTGCCGATCTCGAGTCGTCCCTCGCCGGTGTTCGTCACCTCCGCATGCTGGCGGATGAGGCCGGTTTCATCGAGCTCACAGGTCCACGTAAGTTTCACGCATTGTTCCACGTCCTCGGCAGTGACGGTGACGGTAGGCGTCTGCTTGGGCTCGGAGGCCACGCTCCAGCTGGGGTAGCCGTCTTTTTCGGCCATGGTGTAGGTTTTGCCGGCGGCCACGGTTTCGGCTTTGATGTCGGTGACCTGGAACTTGCAGAACAGTTCCACGCCGTCACGGCGCACGTCGAAACGGTCAGAGCCGGACCACGCTTCGGACTGTGTCGGCAGCACGCTCGGCCATGCGGTGTAGTCGAGGGCTCCGGAAACACGCTGCGGAGCGAGCGCGTCGAACGTGTTGATCACGGTTTCCGGTGCGGTGAGCGGGCGACCCCAATGCACGAATCTCGGCAAATCGCTGCCGGGGAACACCAGAGCAAAAGCTGCGGCGGCAGCCGGCTGCTCGGCATACACGGCGGTAAGGGGTGTGCCGTTGGAAGCGGTGCCGTGGAAAGTCTGAATGAGCGTCATTGCAGCATCCTTTTCTTGCGATTCTTGGTTGGTATGACGCTTTGATGATACTGCATACCGCTTTTCTTCCCATCGCCCTGCGTGTTTGTTTCTTTCGGAAAGTAATTAGCGTCGGCGCGCGAAGAAATCGGTCATCAATCGCCCGCATTCCGCTTCGCGCACACCGCCAATCACTTCCGGTACAAGTCCGACGTGCGGATCGCGGGGAATATCCCATACCGAACCGCATGCACCCAACTTGGCATCCCACGCACCGAACACAATACGTCCGATATGCGTCTGCAGACAGGCACCGGCGCACATAGGGCACGGCTCCAACGTAACGACAAGCGTGCAATCAGCGAGATTCCAAGTGTCAAGCGAGGCGGCCGCTTCAGCCATCGCCTTGACTTCGGCGTGGGCAAGCGGATCGGCATGCGTCTCACGCAGGTTCCGCCCGCGGCCAATCACCCGGCCGTCAGCGGCAAGCACGACAGCACCGACCGGCACCTCGCCATCCGCGGCGGCTTCGCGGGCCAGCGCGACCGCCGGTTCCATATCATCGTCCCATCGCATACGCCACAGTGTAGCGGCGGCCATACGACCGCTCCGCACGACTGGTCCGCACGTCCGACCTGCATGCCCGACCTGCGCGCCCAACCGAAGCGGCACGAACGTCAGCCCATAGCGAAACACGCTCATAACCGCCTCTTGGTAGGCTGGAAAAGGTTGGAAATACGCGCAAAGGAGGCACGTTGGCGGTATTCGAGTTGATTCTATGCATCATCGCTGCCGTCGTACTGTCCTCGTTCCTGAGCCGATTCATACCCAAGGTCTCCACGCCGCTCGTGCAGATCGCGTTGGGCGCGCTGGCATCACAACTGCCGTTCTTTCCGGACGTAACGCTCAGCCCTGAACTGTTCATGGTGCTGTTCATCGCGCCGCTGCTGTATTTGGAAGCGCACGAAATCGATAAATCGGAACTGCTCAAATCGGTGAAACTGTCATTGTCATTGGCAATCGGTTTGGCGATCGCGACGATGGCGGCGGTCGGTTTCGCGTTGCATGCCGTATGGCCGGCGATTCCGCTCGCCGCGGCTTTGGCGCTCGGCGCCGCGCTTGGGCCGACGGATGCGGTCGCAGTGTCGTCGCTCGGCAAGGAAGCGGCGCTGACGCAACGGCAGACGAGCGTGCTGAAAGGCGAATCGCTGTTCAACGACGCGTCCGGCATCGTCGGCTTCCAGTTCGCCATCGCGGCGGCCGTCAGCGGCGTATTCGAAGTGGGCGAATCGACCATGCAATTCGTGGTGTCCTTCTTCGGTGGCGCTTTCTTCGGCATCGTCGTGGGCATGGTGGCCGACGTGGTGTTCGAAACGATGCGTTCCCTCGGCTGGGAAACGATGACCACACGTATTCTGATGGAGCTGTTCCTGCCGTTCATCCTGTATTTGGGCGCGGAGGCGGTGCACGTTTCCGGCATTCTTTCGGTGGTGGCCGCCGGCCTGCTTATCCGCTTCGACCGCACCGGCATCGGCCCGAATGTGGCACGTACGAACATCGTCTCATCCAGCGTATGGGGGGTGCTGTCATTCTCGCTGAACGGCACCGTGTTCATTCTGCTCGGCATGCTGCTGCCAAGCGCGATGACCACCAGCTGGGACGATCCGCACGTCAGCAATTGGCTGCTGCTCACTGCGATTCTTGTGGTTTCCGCAGTGGTGATCGTCATGCGCTTCCTGTGGATCTCACTGATGCTGCGATTGGCGCGCGACACCACCACCGGCAAGCGACGCAAGATGACGGCGAAGCGCTGGCGATCGGCGGCCGTCATGACGTTCGGCGGGCCGAAGGGCACCATCACACTGTCGCTGATGTTCACGATTCCGTACACAATCGCGGCGGGCGCGAATTTCCCGATGCGCAACGAACTGATCTTCATCGCCGGCGGTGTGATCGTGATGACGCTGCTGCTGGCGAATTTCCTGCTGCCGCTGCTCGCGCCGAATCGCAATAAGGACACGTCCACGGAAATGACGGAAATCACCATCGAAGTGCTGCGGCGGACCGTCGAGGAGCTGACGGGACGCGTCACGCCCGACAACCGACGTGCGGTGCTCATGGTCATCGACTCGTATACGAAACGCATCACGCGACTGAAGCAACGCACCGGCGAAATCGATCCGCAGGGGTATATGAGGCTGCAGATCGACGCGCTGAATTGGGAGAAGGAATACGTCAAGAATCGACTGGCGGGCGTGCGCGCTGCGATCAAGGCGAATCCGACCGGGAACCGCGCCGCGAACGATCTGGAAGCCGAGGCCTGCGAGCGCCTGCTCGACCAGATCATGAGCTCGCTGCGCCACATCGAGACGGAACATAATTCCGGTCGTACGATCTGGCGATTGAAGGGCCGTCTGCGCGCATTGCAGCGTCGTACAGGCACGCTGGTGAGGCGTGTGAACAGCCGTATCCGGCGCACGACCCCGCTGTTCAGCGACGATGAACTGTTCGCGCATACGCGCGTGGTCCAAGTGGATGCGATCGAACATGTGATCGACCGACTGTATGAGGAGATGGGCGGCGACACGTACAACACCGAGCACTGCTCCGGCCTGCTGTTGGACTACCGACGCAGCGAATCCGCGTTGAGGGCGCGGCCGAATATGGGCATCAGCGCCGAAGCGCAGGAACAGGCCGAGGAGGTCAAGCGCGAAAGCTACGGCATCGAGCTGGGCGTGATCCAGGACATGTACGAGGCGGGCGACATCACGCGCGCGCAAAGCAAGCAGCTGCGACGCAACGTGTATGTGATGAGCGTGGATGCGGACGCGCAGATCTGACCCGGGTTGCGCGCTCAGGATACACGTTTCCCTCGCACGTTCATCGTGCTTAGCGGCCACGGCATATACCTGTATTACCAGCGCGAACAGCCAATCCCATGTATCCCTCCTACCGAGGAAAAATACCTCAAGGAACGGAAGAGCAGGGATCACGCGTCCGCATCCGAAAATCATCGGAACAGAACCCAAGAGCGCTTTTAAAACTTTTGCATATGATAACGCATGAATATTTGAGACAAAGTAGGTATCTTGGAATAAAGATGAGGTTTTTCACTTCATCCGGTCGGAAATAAGCCGAAGTGAAAACAATGTGGATAACTCTGCAAAGATGAGAATTATCTGTTTCATTTAGACACGAATGCTCCTTTCGAAAAGATGATTGACAAATACCCCTAATAGCCTATTGTTTAGTCATGCTTCATCGGCATTGTAAAGAAAGGGGATTGAATGAAAATAGTCAAGAGAATATCTGCCCTTTTCATTGGTCTAGCACTTATGGTGGCTCTGCCTGTCACCGCTCATGCGTCTACAAACGATGATCAGCAAGACATCGCATCATTGGATATGTCCGTCATCGACGTGCAAATACAATCACGCGGCGTTATGACCGCGGAAGATCTGTACGACTTCCTCCAATCCGATGCAGAGAAAACTGTTGACATCGATGCTGAAACAGGGAAAATTACCGCCGTGAGCGAAGGTATAACGAAGCCTAGGATTGCGGTCAACAATATTTGCAATGGCCGTGACTCATGCCTTGTCCACAGTCGTGTTCCTTATGCGGACTTCGGATTTAGCGGGACCGGAACGAAGACCGGGAATTGGCCCTACCGCATCTCTTGGGAGACTGGTTCTCATACGGCAAAAGCTTGGTACAGACATGGCTATGACGTTGTTGGATGGGGCACTAAGTTCGGACCTCACACCAAGGCCAATATGAACGCTCCTGTCACGGCTGTTCAAGTCACCAATTACTCGTGATCCTGCATGAGTTTCTGGCGCAGAAGATAAAGACGGCTCATCAGAATTCTGATCCGCCTGGACATATGCCGCCGAATTCTCAGGAAGTTTTCAGAAAACACCAGACATGTGCTCAGCATCGAATGGTTATATATGAACTGTCAGCACAACGAGCCGACCAGGAACACAAGAGTTCCCGACAATTGAACCCTTTCTTCTTCTCTCTCCTTTCTCTCCCCGGTGGCCGATCCCACCGGGGTCTTCTTTTTTCACGACCACCTTCTCACGCTATCGACGCACGCTATATTGGGAAGGTATGAGCGACGCAATCGAACATGAAATTCCGCAAACCGCAGACAACAGCAACAAAACGGAGCTGATCGGACGCGAATCGGATGTGGTGCCGGGCCGTTTCGGCGAACCGCTGCAGGTGACGCACGTCCAGTATTCGCGCGGCGGCGGCAACGCGACACCGAAACGGCCGCTGTTCCTGTGCCTGCATGGCTGGGGATCGAATGAGGCTGACCTTGCCGATATGATGCGATACATCGCACCATACAACGATTACGCTTCACTGCGCGCGCCGCTGACGCTGCAGGCGGTCGGCACGTTCACTCCAGGCGCGTACTCCTGGTTCCATGATTGCGTGCCGTCCGGCGAAGACCTCGACCGCGACGCGTTCGCCGCATCCATGGCTATCGACGATTGGGTGTCGCAGAACGTTCCCGAAGACCGTGCCGTCGTGCCGATCGGCTTTTCCCAAGGTGGCTTGCTGGCGATCCATCTGCTGCGCATGCATCCGGAACGCTACCGTGCGTCGATTTCATTGTCCGGATTCCTTGCGCCTGGGCTCGTCCGCGGCACCGCGCCTGCCGACGACCGTATCGCGCCGCTCAATATTCCCACGTTCTTCGGTTACGGCAACAGCGATACGGTGATCGCCAAGCCGGAGCTTTTCGCCATGAGCGCCTGGCTGGACGAGCACACGTTCCTCACCGCGAAAAGCTACCGTGGGCTCGACCACTCCGTCAGCCTCGACGAGTTCAGCGACCTACGCGGATGGCTCGCCGTGCATGACATCGCGCCGGGGATTCTGTGATGCATCAGTCAGTGATATCGGCCTTGTAGAAGTTCACGTAGGAGCGGCTCGGGGTCGGGCCACGCTGGCCCTGGTAGTGCGAGCCGGTGCCGGCGGAGCCGTACGGATGCTCGGCGGGCGAGCTCAGCTGGAAGAAGCACATCTGTCCGATTTTCATGCCCGGCCACAGCTTCACCGGCAGCGTCGACACATTGGACAGCTCCAGCGTGATATGCCCTTCGAAACCCGGGTCGATGAATCCCGCGGTGGAGTGAGTGAGGATGCCGAGTCGTCCAAGCGAACTCTTGCCTTCGAGTCGTGCCGCAACCGTCGAATCAAGCTTCACATACTCCCACGTGGAGCCGAGCGCGAACTCGCCCGGATGCAAGATCCACGGCTCATCAGACCGGACTTCGAACTGCTCGGTCAGCTCGCCCTGGTTCTCCGCCGGATCCACATACGTATACGCATGGTTGTTGAACAGACGGAAGAACCGGTCCAAACGCACGTCAATCGAAGCCGGCTGCACCATCTCCGGGGTCCACGGATCGAGTGAGATATGACCGTCGGCCTGTGCGGCGAGAATGTCGCGATCGGACAGCAGCATCGAAATTCCTCCAAAAAACGCCGGAACAATCGTCATACGAACGGACGCGCAACCAATGCGCGCCCGCCAATCGCAATCCAGTCTAGCGCGGCGGCGCTATAAGCCGACGCAACGTTATCCATCCGCATTTTGCCGACGCAACGGGTCACGGCACGGCAGAACGCGGATGGAAGACGGAAAAACGAAAGACTACTTGCGCAGAGCGCGCAGAACGCACTTGCGCAATTCGGACGCGACGAGCACGACCATCGCCAATCCAAGGCATTCGACCCACGCGCCGGCGGACAGAGGCATCGTGCCGAACGCGGTGTTGAGGAACGGCACGTAAATCACCACCACCTGCAACAGCGCAGACAACGCAATCGCACCCCACAGCCACTTGTTGGCGAACAGTCCGACGAACACCGACTGGTCGTGCGAGCGCGAGCACAGCGCGTTGAGCATCTGCGCAAACACAAGGATGGTGAAGCCCATCGTGCGCGCTTCCGTCATCTGCGCGTCATGTCCGACAGCATCCACGGAACGGTCGGTGAACAAGCCTCCGGCGAGGTGCATGTCCATGCCGATCAGCGTGACGGCGGCCATGATGATGCCGATGAAGATGATGTCTCCCCACATCTGCCCGTCGATCACGCGGTCGGTGAGTTTGCGCGGCTTGCGTGCCATCACGTCGTCGGTGGAGGGATCGACGCCCATCGCCAAGGCCGGTGCCGCGTCGGTAAGCAGGTTGATCCACAGCAGCTGCGTGGCGAGCAGCGGCACGGTCACGCCTTGGCTGCCCGGCTGCGTGATGCCGAGGAAGCCGGCCAGCATCACACCGCCGAAGACCGTGAAGACCTCACCGACGTTGGAGCTCAGCAGATAGCGCAGGAACTTACGGATGTTGTCGAAAATGCCACGGCCTTCGCGCACCGCTTCGACGATGGTGCTGAAGTTGTCGTCGGCGAGGATCATCTTGGCACTCTGCTTGGTAACTTCGGTACCGGTGATGCCCATCGCGACGCCGATGTCCGCGGTTTTGACGGCGGGAGCATCGTTTACGCCGTCGCCGGTCATGGCCACGATATTGCCTTGCCGTTGCAGCGATTCGACGATTTTCAGCTTGTGTTCCGGCGCAACGCGCGCGTACACGGAGATTTCGCGGGTGGCCTTGTCGAACGCTTGCTCGTCCGGCAGCTCGTCGAGTTGAACGCCGGTGAGCACTTTGCTACTAAGGTCGGCGCTGCCGACCGAGCTGCCGTCTCCGTCCGTTTCAATAATGCCCAGATCGCTGGCGATGCGTGCCGCGGTAAGCGGATGGTCGCCGGTGATCATGACGGTGCGGATGCCGGCGCGATGCGCTTCGGCGACGGAATCGCGCACTTCGGTACGCGGCGGATCGATGATGCCGACCATGCCGACCCAGATCAAGTCGCTTTCCAGCACATCGCTTTGGTCGGCGATGTCGGCCACATGCCCGGCCGCGTTGATGCGCACGCCCGGCACGTCGGTGAGCGATGCTGTGCCGAGTGGCCGGTACGCCTGGCCCAGCGTACGATACGCTTCGGCGGACAGGCGTTCCACGGCGGCGAGGATCTGCTGGCGATCGCCTTGCGTCATCGGTCGTACGGCACCGTTGACCGCGATGCGGCCGCAGTAGCCGAGCAGCACGTCGGGGGCGCCTTTAGCAAAGACGGTGAGACGCCCGGCATCAGTGTTATCCTGCGCGACGACGGTCATGCGTTTGCGATCGGAAGTGAAGGGAATCTCGCCCACGCGCGTGTAGTTCGCGTACTTGCGATCGGCCTTCACCTTACGTGCGGCGACGATAAGCGACACTTCGGTCGGATCACCGACAGCCTCCCATGCCGATGAGGACGCAACTAAATCGCCAGCAGCTTCGACAGCGCCGAAAGTCACGGTTTCGCGCAATTCGCCGTCGTTGGCCAGCGAGCCCACGGCGAGCGTGGCGACGGCTTCGACCTGTGCGGCGGAAGCGGCGGAACCAGACAGAGCAGCGTCGGGAATCGCAATCATTCTGCCTTCCGGCGCATAGCCGGTGCCGGTCAGCTGCACCTCACCGCTCGGCGTGACCACGCGTTCCACCGTCATCTCGTTGCGGGTGAGCGTGCCGGTTTTGTCGGAGCAGATCACCGACGCGGAACCGAGCGTTTCCACGGAATGCAGTTTCTTGACGATCGCATGATGTTCGGCCATGCGGCGCACGCCGAGCGCGAGCACGACTGTCAGAATCGCGGCGAGCCCTTCCGGCACGGCCGCGACGGCCAGCGAAACGGATAGCAGCAGCGAATCGATTACGTCGTGGATGTCGTTGAAGCCTTCGGTCAGCGCAAGCGCCACCAGCACGACCGCCGCGATAATGCACACCGCGATGCCGAGAATCTTGGAAACGTAGTTCATTTCCTTCTGCAGCGGACTGTCATCATCATCCGTGGCCTGCAGAAGGTCCGCGATTTTACCGACCTGCGTGCGCATGCCGGTGCTCGTCACGATTGCGCGGCCGGTGCCTTGCGTCACGGACGTGCCGTTGAACACCATATTGGCGCGATCACCCAAGGCCTTGGCTTCGGCAAGTGTGTCAACGTTCTTGCCGACCGGTACGCTTTCGCCGGTCAGGCTCGCTTCCGCCACGCGCAGGCTGGCGGCGGCGAGCAGACGTCCGTCGGCGGGAATGGAGTCGCCTTCACCGAGCACGACCATGTCTCCCGGCACCACGTCGACGGTGTTGATGCGTGCGATTTTGCCGTCGCGCAGCACGTTGGTTTGCGGCGCGGTCATTTGGGAGAGCGCTTCGACGGCTTCTTCCGCTTTCGATTCCTGAATGTAGCCGAGTACCGCGTTGACGATAAGGATAAGCACAATGACGATGGCGTCGAACGGCAGTATTTCGCCGCCTTCCGCGCCTGGCGCAGCGTTGGCTTTTTCGATGAACCATGCGATGAGCGAGATGCCGGTGGCAGCGAGCAGCAGGTAGACGAGGGGGTCTTTGAACTGCGCCAGGAACTTCTTCCATTTTGGCACGGGTGGTGCGGATGCGAGCTCGTTCGGCCCGTATTGCGCGAGTCGGCGTTCAGCTTCGGCTTGGCTCAGACCGGTGTTCGGATCGACGCCGAGCGATGCGGCCACGGCTTGCGCGTCGGCAAGCGACGGGTCGATTTGTGGCGGCTGCTGGTTTTGCTGATCCTGCCGAATCTGCGTGCGATCGCCCGTAGCGGAATCGCCGTCAAAATTGGCATGGGACTGGATGGACTGATCTTTCTTGCGATCATCCATGGTGATCTCCTTGGGAGCGCCGCGGAGTAGTCAGCTCTCCCCCGTCTTACGTATGCCTCGAATCGCGGAAATCGAAAATCCGCGGAATCGCAAGCATTTTGCAAAGGCGAGGCAACGCTGCGCGGTTGTGGGCACCGGGCGGACGCCATCGGTGCATCCTGTTATTATCGCACATCCTCGGCGTGTGAAAAATGGACATGTGGCGGAACGATGCATGGCACGCGACGGATGCACGATACCATGAAGTGTGATATATTATCGGTAGTTAGTAAAATTCATTACTAAACGGTCGTGCAACATCGCACGGCGCAACCGCAACGATGCAGTGACACCAAGTAATACAGGGGGATGCAAGATGGCAGATACAGCCGAACTCGCAATCGTACATGCAACCACGGCAAGTGCAAGCTGGCTCACCGATCCGACGGTGTTCGCAGCGAACCGCAAGCCGGCACATTCCAGCCACCGATATGTCATCGGCGAGACGAGCGAGCCGAAGCAGAGCCTCGACGGCGAATGGAAGGTTCGTATCGAACAAGCGCGCAACGTGGACGTGGAAAGCGCTCCGTTCGCGGCCGTCGATTTCGAGGATGGCGATTTCGGCGCGATCGAGGTGCCGGGCCACTTGCAGATGGCCGGCTATCTCAAGAACAAGTACGTCAACATCCAATATCCGTGGGACGGTCACGAGGATCCGCAGGCGCCAAATATTCCGGAAAACAACCATGTGGCAATCTACCGCCGTCGATTCGCGCTCGACGCGCAACTTGCGCGCACGCTGGAAAACGACGGCACGGTCAGCCTCACCTTCCACGGTGCCGCCACCGCGATCTACGTATGGCTTGACGGCACGTTCGTGGGTTACGGCGAGGACGGATTCACGCCGAGCGAATTCGATGTGACGGAAGCGCTGCGAAACGGCAATGGCAACGCCGCCGATTCCCCCGAAGCCGAGCATACGCTCACCGTCGCCTGCTACGAATATTCGAGCGCCTCTTGGCTGGAAGACCAGGATTTCTGGCGACTGCACGGCCTGTTCCGCACCGTCGAGCTCGCCGCCCAGCCGCATACGCACGTCGAAACCGTGCAGCTTGAAGCCGACTACACCGCAGCCGACACCGCCGGTACGGCCGACACCGCCGAACTCAACGCGGCACTCACCTTGCGCAACCCCGCCGACGCGATGACTATCGAAAGCACGCTGCGCGACGGCGACGGAAATGTCGTATGGGAATCAACGCAGGCCTGCAACGGCGAAATCGCCCTTAATTCCGGCAAAATGACGAACATCGCGCCGTGGAGCGCGGAATCGCCGACGCTGTACACGCTGACCGTACGCGTCGTCGGACATGACGGCGCCATCATCGAAACCGTGACGCAGAAGATCGGCTTCCGCACGTTCCGCATCGAAAACGGCATTATGACGCTCAATGGCAAGCGCATCGTGTTCAAGGGCGCGGACCGCCACGAATTCGACGCGAAGCGCGGGCGTGCGATCACCCGCGAGGACATGCTTTCCGACGTGATTTTCTGCAAGCGGCACAACATCAACGCCATCCGCACCTCCCACTACCCCAACCAGGAGTATTGGTACGACCTGTGCGACGAGTACGGTCTGTATCTGATCGACGAGACGAATATGGAGACGCACGGCACGTGGGTGGCAAACAATGTCGAGCGTCCTGAAGACGGCATCCCCGGCAGCCGCCCCGAATGGGAGGGCGCGTGCGTGGACCGCATCAACAGCATGATGCGCCGCGATTACAACCATCCGAGCGTGCTGATCTGGTCGCTTGGCAACGAGTCGAGCGCGGGCGAGGTTTTTCGTGCGATGTATCGCCACGCGCACACGATTGATCCGAATCGTCCGGTACATTACGAGGGTTCCGTGCACATGCGCGAATTCGAGGATGTGACGGACATCGAAAGCCGTATGTACGCGCATGCTGACGAAATCGAACGCTATCTGAACGACGGCAGCCCGGCACATACGGACGGTCCAAAGAAGCCGTACATTTCCTGCGAATACATGCACGCAATGGGCAATTCGTGCGGCAATATGGACGAATACACGGCGCTGGAACGCTACCCGATGTACCAGGGCGGTTTCATTTGGGATTTCATCGACCAGGCAATCGAGACCAAGCTGCCCGACGGCACGACACGCATGTGCTACGGCGGCGATTTCGGCGATCGTCCAAGCGATTACGAATTCTCCGGCGACGGCCTGCTGTTCGCCGACCGCACCCCCTCGCCGAAAGCGCAGGAAGTCAAGCAGCTGTATGCGAACGTGAAAATCGCGGTTTCGGTCGATGAAGCGCGTATTACGAACGACAATCTGTTCGTGTCTACGGGCGATTATCGCTTCGTGCTGCGGATTTTGGCCGACGGCAAGCCGGTATGGTCGACTACGCGCCGTTTCGACGTGGCCGCCGGCGAGAGCGCTTCATTCGAAGTCGATTGGCCGGTTGATGACTACCGCAGCAACGCCGAAGAGCTGGTTTTGGAGGTATCGCAGCAGCTTGGCAACGCTTGCGATTGGGCACCGGCCGGCTACGAGCTGGCGTTCGGCCAGTGCGTGGTGGCAGGTGCGAAGACCACTGCAGATGCCGTTGACGCGGCCGGAGCTCCGGCCGACGGCACCGTCACCCTTGGCCGCTGGAACGCCGGCGTGCGCGGACAGGGTCGTGAAGCACTGTTCTCCCGCACACAAGGGGGTATGGTTTCATATACGTTCGGCGAGCGCGAATTCGTGCTGCGCCGCCCGTCAATCACCACGTTCCGTCCGCTGACGGACAACGATCGCGGTGCTGGACACGCTTTCGAACGTGCCGCGTGGGCGGTCGCAGGAAAGTATGCGCGTTGCGTCGACTGCGCGATCGCAAATCGTGGAGAAAATGCCGTGGAAGCCACGTATACGTACGAATTGGCGATTCCGCAGCGCACGAAAGTGACGGTCCGTTACGTTGCCGACACGGCCGGCCTCGTTTCGCTCGACGTCGAGTATCCAGGCGAGAAGAACGGCGATCTGCCAACGATTCCGGCGTTCGGTATCGAATGGGCGCTGCCGGTGGAATATGCGAACCTGCGATTCTACGGCGCCGGTCCGGAAGAGACGTACGCCGACCGCAGGCACGCGAAGCTGGGTGTATGGAGCACGACGGCTGGCGATGATTGCGCGCCGTACCTGCTGCCGCAGGAAACCGGCAATCATGAGGATGTGCGTTGGGCGGAGATCACGGACGATTCCGGCCACGGTGTGCGCGTGAAGCGCGGTGCCGGCGCAAAGCCGTTCGCGATGAGCCTACTGCCGTATTCGAGCACGATGCTGGAAGAGGCGCTGCATCAGGATGAGCTGCCGAAGCCGCGTCACATGTTCCTGCGTCTGCTGGCCGCGCAAATGGGCGTCGGCGGCGACGATTCGTGGATGTCGCCGGTGCATGAGCAGTACCAGCTGCCCGCCGACCAGCCGCTCAGCCTTAACGTGCGGTTCGAGCTGTTCTAGGTTCGCGCGGATGTTGTGGAAGCGTATTCGCACATCAGCAACATCCGCACTTACGCAACGTGGCGCGGCCTGCGAGACAATCGCCGGTCGCGCCACGTCCTTCTTCCCCGCTGCCTTACGTCGCGCAGTGCAGTGCGTCCTGCGCCTTGCCGTACAGTTTTCGGCGTTTTGTTGAAAGCTGAAATTGGACATGATGACTAAAATATGAGACACGACTTTAAAACAACAGTGGTTTTAAGGCGCATCTCAAAGAAAAAAGGGGGACATTATGAGCAACCCGAACATGAATCCGAACCCGCAAAGCGGCGGACAGGACGACGCGCAAACCTCGCGTTATTTCGATAATCCTTACGGCTATCCGTATGGCTATCCATACGGTCCCGGCCAACCCAATCCGAACGATTCCAACGGCGAATGGAAGCCCGTAAGCCCCTTCAAACTGATGGAATCGTGGCTGCCGCAGCGTGCGAAGAACGCGATTCGCGGCGCGTACGGCATCATCGGCGTGATCGCCATCGTACTCGGCTTGGCGCTGTTTATTTGGCCGGGTGCGACGCTTAAAATCGCAGCGATCGCGTTGGGCGCGTATTTCGTGGTTTCCGGCGTGGTTCGTATCGTCACGGCGATCGTGGAACTCGGTCTGCCGGGCGGCTGGCGTGTGCTGGACGTGTTCGTCGGCATTCTGCTGACCTTTGGCGGCGTGGTGGTTGTGCGCAACTACGGCATGACCGGTCAGACGCTGGCATTACTCATTACTTTGATGGTCGGTTTCGGATGGATTATGGAAGGCGTGCTGTCGCTGGTCGAATCGTGGCGTATCCCGCATTCCGGCTGGGCCATCGCCTATGCCATCATCTCGATTATCGCCGGCTTCGTGGTGCTGATGAGCCCGCTGAGCTCCGCCGTATTCATGATTATCTTCGGCGGATGCGCCATGGTGGTGATGGGGATTACTTCAGTGATTCGCGCGTTCACTTTCGGCAAGCGCAGGAAGTGATGCTCAAGTAATCGATCAAGGCACCCGTGCAGGTTGTGAACCTGCCGGTCGCTTTCTTGTGGCCGCCGCCGTTGGTGATCGCTGGCGGTTGACCTCGGGCTGGTCTAGAGTTGAGAACAAGTCTCAACAAGGTAGAAAGAATCTCATGATCGAACTGAAAACCCCTCGTGAAATCGAGGAAATGAAGCCGGCTGGTCGTTTTGTCGGCGGCATTCTGAAGGAACTGCAGGAGACCACCAAAGTTGGTACCAACCTGCTCGAAATC
>OHXU01000242.1_pt1 | contig 26158 bp, 24 predicted proteins | sample 1580091 | NCBI WGS metagenome assembly OHXU01 (sample SAMEA3882529, study PRJEB24775) | human gut metagenome | biome: human-associated habitat; feature: intestine environment; material: feces | place: Netherlands | collected 2009/2010 | reverse complement strand
CCTCCGTTTGCGGCGCATATATGCCCGCTTCTGCTCCCGCAGGGCAGCCCCGGCACAGGCTGGGGAGCAGTACCGCTGCCGCCCGTCCGGGAGAAAGGCCCTGCCGCACACCGGGCAAGGCCGGGTTTCCGTGATACGCTCCACGGTCAGCGACCTTTCCAGCACGGGGTCAAGTGGCAGCACCGCCGAACGGAAATAGCGGCAATAAGCGCCCGTCCAGCATTTCCCCAGCATATAGCACTCGCAATCCAGCGGCAGACAGCCAATGTCTTTGTCATAGTTGGCACACCACCGCTTCACAAGGGAGCGGATCGCCGCCTTTTCCTGCCGGGTCAATTCACGGCTAATGTTTGCCCCCTGTCTTTACCCTGAGCTGTTCCCGGTAGCAGAACACGCAGCCGATCCCGCGCCAGTAAGGGCAGCCTTCACAACGGGAGCCCTTCGGCGGCAGGCTGGGCGGCACACCCTTAAAGTAGCTTTTTTCTTTCATAAATCCCTCATAGGGGTTGTTGGTAAATCTCATTCATTATCCTCGCTTTCGGTATCGTCCTCGTCCCAAGGCGGCCCATCGTCCTCGGGATCGTCATAATCAGCCAGTTCCTCACTGTAATCCTCTTCGGGTACAGCAGCTTTTTCATGCTTCGGGCGGTAGATTTTGAAGTACCAGCCTGCACCGCCGCCCAGAACAGCCACTGCCAAGATCAGCAGAAGCGTCCCGGTATTACTTTTCTGCTGGGGCTCGGGTTCCGGCTCCTCCGCAGGTTCCGTCACCGGAGCGGGTTCGGGAGCTGTGCCAGCACACTCGGTCATGTTGACCGCGCAGACCTCGCAATCCGTATGGATGGCTCCGGGCGCACATTTTTCTGTGCAGGAGCAGGCCGGAAGTTCTCCGCCAGCGGCCTCCAGTGCCGCCAGCAGATCGGCTTCATCCACCATGTTCAAAAAGTAGGTGTGATACTGTTCGCCGTCCTCGTCCACAGGCTTGTCATAGTCAATGACAATGTAAAAGGTGCTGCCGCCGCTGGTTTCCACCGTGATGAACTGTTTGTTGGTTGCGGCATCGTAGAGCAGATCGCGGGTCACAAGGTTTCCATCCTCCGAAAAGCCCTCGCCCGGGGTAATGGTAGGTGCAGGCTCCGGGGCCGGAGTTTCTTCCACAACAGGCGGTTCCTCATTCCCAATGTCCGAATAGGCGTAGGCCGGAATCGCAAAGCCGCATAAAAGAACGGCGGAGCAAAGCCCCGCCGCCAACATACGAAAGTGTTTCATATTCAGTTTTCCTCCTTCTTTTCTTCTTCGGACTTCGGGACACTTTGTCCCAAAGTGCCGCCGTCCTTCAGCTTTTCAAACAGCAGCGGGAGCTCCGTAAGGGAAATGCTCATACCGCGCACAATGTCCACGATCTCGCTGTTTTCTGCCTCCAGCTTTTTCTGCTCCAGCTCCTTGAGCCGGGCCTGCTGTTCACTGATTTTGGCCTTGACCTTATCAATCTCGGCCTGAATTTTCATGCTTTTGGTAGTTGCCATTTCAAAACCTCCTGTCACGGTAAACGCCCGTAGGCGTAAAAATGAGATTGCCAGTAGCTTGTATTCAAATTTGCGTAGCCGATGGGATCTCCGCAATGCAGCATTTTTCCGTCACCGACATAAATCCCGCAATGGCTCACGCCCGGAGTGTCATAGGTGCCTTTGAAGAACACCAGATCACCGGGTTTGGGAGAACTGGTCGGCGTACAGATGTTATAGAGCCCCTGGGCTCCCAGCCTGCCCACATTCCAGCCGGAGTGATTGATGACCCACGAAACATAGCCCGAGCAATCAAAGGAAGTAGCCGGAGAACTGCCGCCCCACACATAGGGATAGCCGATGTATTTCTGCGCTTCGGCAAGCATCGCGGCAAAGGTTTCATCGTCCAGATATTCTCCGGGCACTTCGTAATCACCGGGTTTCCCGGTAATGTACTTGTTCACATAGGGAGAATCTGGGAACAGATCGGGGCGGTTTCCCAGCGTTGCCATATAGATGGCATACCGTGAAAGCTGCTCCTCGCTCATGACATATACGGGCACATGGGATAAATCAAAGTTCTCCAGCGTGACCGTACAGATGTAATAGTCGTAAGGCACCTGATAGGTGTCCGTATGGGAGTTGCCGTCCTCGTCCGTCCATGTGTCGGTTTCCGTACGATACCGGGTTTCCACCACCACATCCTCGGTCAAAATGTACTGGCGGTCAAAGAGCATTTGCAGCGTTCCCTGTACCTCGCCTATTGTCCATTGTCCCTCATGGAGCGCACACAAAAGAGAAAGCAGCACATAGGGGTCATGTTCGATTTCGTCCAGATCGAAGTGGTATTCGTCATAGTCATGGGTGCTTTCATAGGTGTCCAGATAATGCTGCAAATCATCTTCCAGCGCACAGTAGGCAGCTTCGGCGGCCAGCATATCCCGATCCTCGCAAGGATAGGTGCTGGCCCCTAATGCACCGGCCCCGGCGTTCCCCAGCATAAGCATGGTAGAGGAACAGGACTGCATAGCAAACAGGAGTAACACACAGAGCACCGCAACCACGGCACCTGCGGGATGACTTTTGACAAATTCCACTGCCCGGGCAGTCAGGCGTTCTGTGGCTGTGGCAGTTTTCCCAGCCGCAGCCGCGCTCTGCTTTGCAGCCTCCTTTGCCTGCTTGCGGTATTGCCTGCGGAGCCGTTGCTTCTGCCAGTAGCGGGTAAGGGTATTTTTCGTCAGCTCCGGGTGCTCCTGTGCGGCGGTGTGAAAATTGTAGTCCGCCGTGTACTTGGTATAGCGGGCCTCGGCCTTGCGTACCACTTTTGCCGGATGTTCCCGGACTTTACGGCGCACAAAGCGAGAGCCATGCCGTAGCGCGGTTTCTCCCACAAGCTCAGAACGGTGTGCGCCTTCCGTGCCGACATTTTCCTGTTCCACTTCAAAAATCTTGCCATGCACGAAGCTGTGAACGGAACCGCTGGCAACACGGCCTATGCGTTTTACCGGGCCGGGCTTTTTCGGCGGCTTTTGCTTTGCCAGCTTCTCCCGGGCCTGTTCCAGTTTTTCGCCTTGGGACTCCATGTGGAGCTTTGCCGCCGCAGCCTGTTCCTGCTGGCTCTTTTTGCGGAACTTGGACTTCGGGACACTTTGTCCCGAAGTGTCGGAAGCCTCCGGCCCGGGCTGTTCCCCGTCAGGGGCGTGGGCGGTCTGCGACCAAGCCTCCTCCTTGGTTTTATTCGTTTTTCGTTTCATTCTTCATATCCTCCGGGCGGGTAGTCAGCAGGTCATAGATTTCTCCGCGAGGGAACCGATCCACAAACGGAATGGTTACATTTCCATAGAACAACAGCCCCTCGCCGGAATTGCTGTGTGTGATATAGGAAAGCTGATGCTCGGAAATACCGAGCTGTTTTGCCAGAATGGTACGGTCACTCTGCGCCTGCGAAAGCAGAATCATAAAATCCGTGTTGTCCAGAATGTTCTCGATTTCCCGGCTGGCCAAAAGGTCGTAGGGTAGGGTAAAGGCGCCTTGCCGCCGCTGGCGGTAGGTTTCCTACACCCTCCCTCGGAACCGGACTTACTCCTCTCAAAGTATCCGGCTCCCCATTAGTAATTGACGTATTGATTAGTGTCTGTGTATTCTTTCATGGCACTTGCTGCAAACGACAAGCGTTTTTCTCCGCTTCTTTTTCATCACGGTTTCCCAATCAGAATTACCCAATTCGTTTAAGTTCCGTATAACGTGAACCTCATACAAATCGGCTTCTTTACACCCACATAATTCACAAACTCTGGCATTGAGCCGCTGTCTGATAGTGGTTTTCCAGCTAAATTTCTTTCTCTGATAGATGATGTCACTCGCTTCGCCACGCTTACAGTCAGCGATTTTAACGGGGCGCACACGCTTTGTCCCTGTTTTGGTTTCATAAGGAACAGACCATGTTTTCCCGTCTTTATACTGGCGAATGATTTTGCGGATACTGGTTTTATGCTTATTAGCAATCGTTTTTAAGCAACTGTACTCCATGAGATAGCAGAAGTAGTCCAACGTGTGATAATCACAAGCCAGATTGTAATAGTTGCATAACCCTCTTGCTTCGGCATTGTACTGTTCCACAATTTCATAATCCGCAAGGTTGAGAAGTCCGGCTCGGTGTATCGGCTGAAACTCCCCGTTTTCCTTTTGGCGAATGACTTTCTTTGCAAACATGAATTTTTCAATCTTTTCCGTATGGGGAATAGACAAGGCAACTTTCATGTGCAGGGTACGGGATTTTCTCCACGTTCCGTTTTTCATTCTGTGACCTTTGACTTCCTGATTTCTGCGGACACAAATATCATAGCCAATGAAGCGGACTTTTTCGGAGCTGTGCGTTATCAGCGTCTTTTCCTCGCTCAGAGTTAATTTCAGCTCTGTGCTTAGAAATTCAGCGATTTCGGCTTTCAATTCCTCACATTCCGTTTTTGTGCCACACACGCCTGCCAGCCAATCGTCCGCATAACGGACAAAAGTAAACTTCTTGTTGTCGGCAGGTTTGCAGGGCAGATTTCTCATAGCTTTCTTCTGCGCCCTATGCTGGTCAATCAGTTCTTGTCTTGCCGCTTCATCAGAGGTATGGTCAATCCAGTAAGACAGTCTTTTTAATTCTTTGCTTGCCGCATGATATTCCAGTGTCTGATATGCAGACCTCGGCTTATCAAAGAGTTCTGCGATTTCCCGAAACTTCTTGTCCAGCTCATTCAGATAGATATTTGCAAGTATCGGGGAACAGATACCACCCTGCGGAGAACCGCTGTAAGTGGCGTTGTACTTCCAATTCTCGATATACCCAGCTTTCAAAAACTGGCGAATGATGTTCAGAAAACGACTGTCCTTGATTTTCCTGCTCAAAATCTCAATCAATTTTTCGTGATTGATGTTATCAAAACAACCTTGTATATCGCCCTCGATAAACCAGACCACGCCTGTGAAGTCAGAAGAAATCTGACGCAGTGCAGTATGACAGCTTTTGCCCGGTCTGAAACCGTGGGAATGACTGTCAAAGACAGGTTCATAGATAGCTTCCAAAATCATTCTGACAACTTCTTGCAGGAGCTTGTCACGGAAAGACGGGATACCCAGCGGACGGAGTTTTCCATTTTTCTTTGGAATATACTCACGCCTTACAGGATTAGCCTTGTAGGTTCCGTCCTTTAGTGACTGGATTAACTCTTTTATATAGAAGTCACTGAAACCGTCTGCGGTATCGTCGTCGATACCCTGTGTTGTTGCACCTTTGTTTGCATAAAGTTTCTGATAGGCGGCGTAGTAAATATCTTCACGAAGCAAGTATCTGTAAAGTCTTGTGAATACGCCGTCTTTGTGTTCGCTGGAACACTTTTCAATACGCTCTAAAATTTCAGATGTTGGTTTCATTGAGGTTTCTCCTCCCTTTCATTCTTACATTTTAGATGTTACTAACTGGCTCCCTTCGCCATGTAAGGGTCATTACCCCTCTCGGACTACTATGGAGCCTCCGTTACCATATCCGGCAAATGAGCCGGACTTAGGCAATCCCCAGTTAGCACTGTGCATAGGTTAGTGAAGATTGTCGGATATGCTTTCGGTTCGTTGTGACGTGTTCTCACGCCTGTTTCATAACGTGTTGGCAGTTATCCCGCCGTGAAAGATGACGTGACAGCGTTATGACATGGGTTTCAGGACTTTTCCCACACCTGCAAAAAACAGGAACTGGAACCTTACATTCGATAAACCCAATCTTATCCTCATATCTTCTTAACATTAGGAAACAGTCGCACCTAAGTCCTTTGGTGACTATTCCTTTTTCTGCCATGCGCTGTTCCCGTAAAGGATTTCTCCTTAGTCGGTAAGGCAGATTGTTTCGCACACTGCCGTGTGCGGCAGTACCTTAGACTGCTTTGCACAGCGCCCTATCTGGGCGCACTTTGACGTTCTGCGTCAAAGCAGACGGCACACATCCTTTTTTACGCAGCATTTTCCAGACTGCCACAAAGTAGCTGGCTGTCAGCGGATCACGGAGCAGGATATGAAACTCGTCAAAGTAGCACCAAGTCGCCGCACCCTCGTGGAAGTTCTGATCCACCGCCTGCGAAACAAACTCATTTGTGATGTGCATTGCAATCTTTCTAAGGTTTTCGCCCATGTTTTTCAGAACGATGCACACCACACGGCTGTCCGTCTTGACGTTGGTAGGATGGTTAAAGAGATTGAGGGAGCCTGTGCAATAAAGCTCTAAGGCAGTTGCCACGCGCCGGGCTTCGGGCTCCGGCTGGCGTAAGAGCTCTTCGTACAAATCCTGCAACAGCGGTGTTTTTGCAGTTTCCAGTCCGAGCGCCTGTTCCCGGTACACCAAACGCACACAGCGGTCAATGACCGTCTTTTCAATGGGCTGCAAGCCTTCCTTGCCGCCGACCACCAGCTCGCATAGGGACAAAAGAAAATCCGCCTTCATGGAAAGCGGGCTTTCTCCGGCGGCCATATTGAGCTCCACATCCATCGGATTGAGATGGTGCGGGCTGTCCGGGGCAATCTCGATCACCTGACCGCCCAGCCTTCGCACCAGCGGCGCGTATTCGCCCATCGGGTCAACCACGATGATCCGATCCTGCGGGATGGTGAGAAACACATTCAAAAGCTCGCGCTTTGCGGCAAAGCTCTTTCCGGAGCCCGTAGAGCCCAAGTACATCCCGTTTGCCGATTTCAGCTTTTTGCGGTCAGCCATGATGACATTGTGAGAAAGTGCGTTCATGCCATAGTAGAGGGCCTGCCCAGCCATGCGGAGCTCCCTTGTCATAAAGGGGATAAAAATGGCTGTGGAGCTGGTTGTCATACCGCGCTGGATTTCTACCTCGTTGTAGCCAAGGGCCAGCGAAGAAACAAAGCCCTGTTCCTGTTGCCAGTCCAGACGGCGCAGAGCGCAGTTGTATTTCTGCGCGATACCGCCCACGGTAAACACATCGTTTTCCAGCCGCTGGCGGTTAGGAGCAAGGTTTACCACCGTAAAGGTCAGCAGAAACATTCGCTCATTGCGGGATTGCAAATCAGCCAGAAGTTCCGCTGCGTCCTTGCTGAATGTAATCAGGTCAGGGGGAAGAATGTCCGGGTCATAGCCGGAGCGCACAGCCTTTCTCTGTTCCTCCACTTTCATTTTTCCGATGTCCGAGATTTTCCCCTTGATGGTCTTAATTGCCTTGAGCTGATCCACGGTCTGAATGTGCATGGTCACGGTCATTTCCGCATCCAGCTCCAAGATTTCCGCCAGCAGCTTATCCGAAAGCTCCGATGCCATAATCTGTAAGTAGGACACCGCGCCCCAATACTGGCCGATGCGGAATGTGCGGGACTGGCGGAAGTCGAGACTGTCCGGGGCAATAAAGTCTTTTGTGCCGAGCCCGGTCTGCGGGATGTCTTTCCACGAAAAGCGGAACGCCTCACGGCTCCCCGGGTGCATCTGGCTATGAAGCAGCGCAAGGCGGGCCCGTCCGTCCATCGGCTCCGAGGGAACGCCCAGTCGCTTAAAGTTTCCCATGACATCGGCCTCCACACGCTCCAGACGGGGCCGTGCCCCCGCAATCCCCTCGGCGGGTATGCCAAAGGTGATGTATTTTGAGCGTTCAATGCCGTTATTGCTTTTGGCAATCTGATTTTTCAGCATCCCGGTAAACTCGTCCCTGACGCTGTTATAGTTGTCATCCGCTTTCGGGATATTGACTTGATAGCGGCTGCGGGAATGGGAACGGCGGTTGATAAAGGAAAGCTGGAACGGCAGCGAACTGTCAAAGTAGTTGAGGAATGAGCTCCATCCGCTGAATATGGCAGTCTGATCCTCGGTGGATGCCACGGAGTAATTGATGTCCTCATATTCCACGGTTTTTGTATAGAGCCCGCCCGGGAGCTTGCACACACCGTCCGGGTGCATGGACAGATACGGGATTGTCTGCTGGGCAGACAGGGCCGCCCGGCCTTTACCCTTGGCGGCTCCGTTTTTCTTCTTTGTGTTTTTCAATCACATCCTCCTTTCCAGCGCCCGGCCCGGCAAAGGGCGCATAAATGTTTTCGGTTCGGTAGGCCCTGATCCCCGGCCTTAGAAACTTGGCCCGGATGATATTCCGCACCACCTTTTCAAAGGGTAAGCCGTCCTTTTCATACATGGCCAGCAGGAACGCCGGGAGCATAATTCCCAGCATGAGAAACATCGCCCCGGTATTGCCGAGGGTGCCACGGGTCAGCAGATAGGCCGGAATCCCCACTGCGCCCGCGCTGCCGAAGCAGACAAGCTGGCGTTTGGTGAGGTTGAAAGCCATCTTTGTTTTGATTTTGGATAAATCGTTTGGTACGTTTACATAGGGCATAGATCACACTCCTTTCTGCACTTCGGGACAATGTGTCCCAAAGTCCGGGATGGTTGGTGTTACTTCATTTCCCCATACAGCCCAGCCGGGCGGGGTCTGCCTGGCAAAGAGCTCTACGCGGGGCAGATCGCCCATCAGGGAAATGATTTTGGCGCGGGCCTCGTCCGGCTTTTTGCTATGGGCTTCAATCGGGGAAATGATGAATTGATGAATGTTGGCAGCCTGCCGCTTCGGGTGTCCCTTGGTTGCCAGCAGGCAGATTTCTGCATTGCCCCTTGTCCAGAAGCCAAGGCCGTAAAACCAGCTATCCGCCTTCTTGTTCTTTTTCAGCCAGACGAAAGCAACGCTTTTGTAGGTGAAGCCCCAAGCCTCGATCAGCCGGAGCGCCTCCGGGAGCTGCGGGAAAGTAGCCCATAAAAAATAGGCTTCGCCTATTCAACTCCCCTGCCCCTCAATCTTGAGGGGTGGGATTTCTTTTTGTTACTATTTCATGCATAATAGTCTTATGAATGTTTTACAACAGATTTTTACTGACTATTATGAAGAAATTGAATATATTCTTCATCCCAGAAAAACTGAGATGGAAAATATCGATAAGATGATTCATTGTGGTGATCCATCTTTCGGTGGTGCCATGTATGGCTGTCCTCACTGCGGGAAACTTAAATTTGTTCCTTTCCGCTGTCATAGCCGTTTCTGCCCTACCTGCGGCAACAAATATACCATGGATCGCACTACCAGTATGTCCTTTAAGCTGGTTAATGTCACACATCGCCATTGTGTTTTCACAATCGATGAAAATCTTCGTGAATTCTTTCTCAAAGATCGTTCTCTGCTCGATTGTCTGTTTCACTCTGTAAACAGTGTTATCACCCGTATGTTTTTCAAAATGAATAAATCCAAAAACTTCACGCCCGGTTTTATTATGGTTTTACATACATTTGGCAGAGATTTGAAATGGAATCCGCATATCCACTGCCTCATATCTGAAGGCGGATACAGCGATGACGGTTTTTGGCGTAATGTCAAACACTTTGACTACACTTTTTTACGCAATGCTTTTCGCACGGCTCTGCTTAATGAAATGGAATCCAAAATCGGGTCTTCCTTCAAAAAAGTGAAGGCGAAATGTTATCGTGAACACCAACAGGGTTTTTATGTTTATGCCAAACCCAACCTCTGCGATCCCAGAATTGTTGTAAAATACATTGGGCGTTATCTTGGTCGTCCTGTCATTGCCACATCCCGAATTGATAAATACGATGGTGAAATGGTCACTTTCCATTACAACCGGCATGAGGATGAACAATACATAGAAGAAACGATTCCTGCTATGGAATTCATCCAGCGTCTCATTCGCCACATCCCTGAAAAACATTTTAAAATGATTCGGTATGGTGGGATTTATGCACGTCACCGAGAAATTGATTCCAAACTCTATCGTGCTATTTCCAAAAGCAAACATCATATCTACCGCAGCTTTAATCAGTGGCGAACTGCTATTTTGTCTTCTTTTGGATATGACCCCCTGGTATGCCCTGACTGCCAGCATAGGATGGAATTCTTAGAACTATACTTCAACCACCAGCGCGTTTCCCTCGAAGAAATGTACGAGAAAGTAATGTCTAAATCTCGTGGAAAGCGTTCTTCTGCATGATTTTCTCAATTCTTATGTTATAATCCTCTAAAAGGAGGATGATCGCCATGAAACCAGATATCGAGGCACTGCGCAAAAAATACATGGATAATCCGCCGGAAGGTATGACATCCCAGGACATTCGCATTATGAGCGAGGATGCACTTCTGGATATGGATTATTTCTTAAATGACGATGAACTTGATGACGGCTTTGGTGAAGAAGGTTTTTATATCTTCTAAGCCATCAATCGTCTGTTTGCTATGCCCGCCTCCGTGCGGGCCCTTTTAATTTAAGAGAGCGCCGTAGGCGGTCTTTCCTATAAAGTAAAAAGAGTGCGCTGTCCGGGGCTGCAAGATCAGCCACAGGCAACGCACATAAATCCTCAATGCCCATTGTGGGGTAATGCTTTTCCGCCGCCCCCTGAACATTCTTTGCAGAATACCGCCAGGGGGGATCGGCGTAGATCACAGAATATTTCCCGATAGTTACACTCCTTTCTCCCCGGCCTCCACTGCCAAGCGCGCCACGCGGATGCGCTCACTGGCGGCGGCATAAAAGGACGGGGCCGTTTCAAAGCATACAAAGCGGCGTTCTGTGTTGATGGCTGCAATCGCGGTTGTGCCGGAGCCAACGCAAATGTCCGCGACCAGTTCTCCGGGGTGGGTATAGGTGCGGATCAGATACTCGCAGAGCTCCACGGGCTTCTGCGTGGGGTGGATGCCGCCGGACACCGTAGGCACAAAAAGTACATTTCCGGGATAGCGGCGGCCATCGTTGGACTCCGATCCCTGCCGTTCAAATTTCCCATAGTTGGAGCTTGTACCGCTTCGGGAATGAACGCGGGCATAAGGCTTGCCATAAGTAAACTGCGGATTGTAGACCGGGGACTTCTGGTAAAACACCAAGATATTCTCGGACTTTTTCAGTGGAGCCCGGTTTGCATTGAGAAAGCCCGTTCCGCGCTCCTTGTACCAAATCCACTCATAGCGGAGCATGGCGAGGTTGGATGCGCCCAGCACCTTGTCAAAGGGGCACTGTGCGAAAAACAGCACTGCGCCATTCGGCTTGACTGCCCATTTCACCGCCTCCCACAGCTCCGGGAGCGGCAGGGGCACATCCCAATAATTCCGGGTTGTGCCGTAGGGCGGATCAGTCAGCAGCATATCCACGCTATGTTTTGGCAAAGAACGCAAGCCCTCGATGCCGTCCATGAGAAACAAGCCCTCCTTCGGGACACGTTGTCCCAAAGTGCGGCTATCGGTCATTGCGGGCCTCCTTTGCTTTGGCAGGTGCAGGCCGGGCGGCATTTTCTTTTCCAGCTTGTTTCGCGGCCTCGGCCATCTGCTCCTTGATCGGGGCAGGCCGTACCGCCTGGGCCCGTGCAACAAGCTGTTCCACCGCCGCATGATACGCCTCCACACCAGCCGCATTGATCCGTTCCTGTGTGGCACGGTCAGGAATCCGAACCGTAGCCCGGTATCCCGTCCGGCTGGCAGGATCGGGCTTAGAGGGAGCACCGAGGAAAATCCCGTTTTTTCCGTCCACAACCTTAAAATCGTCGATGACCACACCGCCAAAATTGACGCTGGCGAAGCCGATCAGTTTTCCCTGCGGCTCAATCGGGCGGACAGATACTGTGATCGGAACAACCGCCTCTTGCAAGACGGCATCCGTCCGCATTTTTACTGCCTCATCAATGCTAACGCCCTTGACTTCTGCAAGCTCCGCGATGGGAGCATCAAACAGCCAGCGCCGTTCCTCCGCAGCAATCTGCTCCGGGGTCAGCAATACATCGTCTTTCTTACTCAGATAAAATTCCTCCTTTCCGCTTGCCGGAGCAGGCTGGGCGGGGTCGTCCATCAGCTCTTTTCTTTGCAGGACGGCCTCCGTTTCCGCCATAAAGCGGTAAGCGTCCGCTTCAGTAAACTCCTCCGGCGTTTTTCCATTCCATAAGCGCGTTCCATCCGCCCCGTATCTTCTCGGCATAAGCACCTCCTCCTGTTAATGAGCGCCAAAGATACGCTGGGCAATGCTCCCGGTCTTAAAGAGCATGAAGCAAAGCAAAACCGTGTAGCCCACAGTTCCCCAAATCGCCCCGATGGGATCGCCGCTTGTTGCGATGCCTTGAATGAGCACCGCGTAAATTGCAACACATACAAGAATCAGCAGCCCTTGAAAGCCCACGGCAAACAGGGACTTGATGTAGTTTTGCCCGGTGCTGCCAAGCTCCCGGTTGGAAAGCGTAGCAACGGGGATGGGGGCCAGACTGGTCAGCAGATAGATTTCCAGCATTCTGCCATACACCAAAACGAAAATGATAATTCCCATCGCCTTCATCGTGAAGCCAATGAGCGCAGACTGCAGCCACAGCCCCAACAGCGGCCCTAAGTCCATCGTCTCCAGCGAGGTTTCCAGTTCGGCAAGCATATCCGCCGAAACATCGGTAGAGCCTTGAATGAGCCCGCCTGCCTGCGCGATAACGCTCTGCGACACATCGAACACAGCCATGACGATATTGAATGTATTTGACAGGATCAGGATTGCACAGGCCGTTTTGAACATCCATTTATAAAGGTTCGCAACGTCAACCTCGTGCATATTGTTCTTTTCCAAAAGCATCTGTATGAGCTCATAAGTGGCAACAAAGGTCAGCACCATTCCGGCAATCGGCAGGATCACCGTTTCGGAAAGCTGTCGGATCAGGGAGAAAACCCCGGCGTGCCACGCCGCCGGGGTAGTCCCTACCTGTGCCGCAATCTCTCCGACTTGGGTATTGACGGTATCAAAAAGCCCTTCGAGGTTTCCCATGATCCCGCCAATCAGAAGCTCTTTGAGCCAGTTTGTGAGCCAGTCGGTGAGAAAATCCATAAGCACCTACCTTAAAACAGGCCAGACAGCAGAGGGATCAGTGTGGTGCCAATGACGATGATGCCGCCGCCCGCCATGAGCTGCTTCATGCCCTGGGACTTGGAGCCCGGGTTATCCGAGCCGTAGCCCTCCAGCAGATTAACCACGCCCCACACGCCAAGGCCAGCACCGAGAGCAATAACGAGGGTCTGTAAAGTGTCGATTGCAGATGAGAAAAATGCCATATAAGCCTCCATTTCTCCGGGATTTTCCCGGTAACAAAAAAGCCGCCCATACAGGCGGCAGGTTACAAACTTCGGGACACTTTGTCTCGAAGCGTTTATGCAAAGGCGTCTGGATCGTCGATGTCATCATAGTTGAGGATGTCCTCGTCCTCTTCCGTGAGTGCATCGTCCGGCACAGCCACCTCATACATCGTACACACCTCGTTCAGCCCGGGCCGCCTGCGGCGGTTAATGAGCCTGTCGAGGTCAAAAGCGTTTTTCTGTTTATCGGCCTCCGCCGTATAACGGTAGTTCGGATGCCGTTTCAGATCATATTTGGGAGAGAAGAACGGGGGCAGGCCCCGAAGCTGCAAAATACATTTGTCTCCCGGCATGGTTGCAAGCTCGGCTGGGGTCATCAGTTCCCGGCCCAGCCGCTGGGTGTTTTGGCTGTAGCTTTCCGACTGGCCACGGGAACGGCTGTCGGTCTGCATACTGATTGTGGCCTTTCCCAGCCAGTTTTCGGATATTTCCTTGATGGTGCTGGCTTCGCGGCCACCGAGGAACACCACGCTGTCCATGTTGCCGAGGATTGTCTCGGCGTGTTTATCGTAAATGGCCTTGCACTGTGCCAACTGCTGATACAGCAGGCAAAGACTCACCTCGCGGGAGCGGATAACCGCGACCAGCTTTTCGAGCTGGGGCACCTGTCCCGTGTTGGCTGCCTCATCCCACAGCACTCGTACATGGTGCGGCAGGCGGCCACCGTGAACATTGTCCGCCCGTTCACACAGGAGGTTGAACATCTGCGAAAAAGCAAGCGCCACTAAAAAGTTGTAGGTCTGCGTGGTATCGGAAATAATGAAGAATACCGCCGTTTTCCGATCTCCGATACGGTCAAGCTCCAATTCGTCATAGGCCATGACCTCACGAAGCTGCGGGATGTCAAAGGGAGCCAGTCGCGCACCGCAGGAAATCAAAATGCTTTTTGCCGTCTTGCCGCTGGCCAATTTGTACTTTTTATACTGTTTGACCGCGAAGCAATCCGGCTTGCGCTTTTCGAGCCCGGCAAACATATAGTCCACCGCGTTCATAAAATCCTCGTCATCCTCCTTGACCTCCATGCCGGAAATCATATCCACAAGGGTATTCATGTTCCGATCCTCGGCAGGCCCCTCGAAAATGATGTAGGCAATCAGGGCGCAGTACAAAAGCGTTTCCGATTTTGTCCAGAATGGATCGCCTTCCTTGCCTTCGCCCTTGGTGTTGGAAATCAGGGCATCCACGAATTTCAGAATATCGGCCTCGTTGCGGATATACGCCAGCGGGTTATAGTGCATGGATTTTGAAAAATCTATGCTGTTGAATACCTTGATTTTGTACCCGCGTTTTTGCAGAAAAGCCCCGACCTGTCCCAGCACACCGCCTTTCGGATCGACCACCACATAAGAGGAATGAGCCTGTAAAAGCTGGGGCGTGAGCCAGAAGCGGGTTTTGCCGGAGCCGGACGAGCCGATAATACAGCAATTCAGGTTTCGGGCATTTGCGGGGATTTTCGGGCGGGTGTTCATCGTGAGAAACTCCGTCCCGGTCAAAATCACGTTGTTTTCAAACTTCGGATCAACAAACGGTTTGATGTCTTTTTCCGTTCCCCACCGGGCGCTGCCGTATTCTGCATCCCGCCGAAACTTCTTAGCGTTCTTGCTTTTGAAATAGATCAGCAGCCGGAAACCAACTGCGCCTACAATACCGACAAGCCAATCCAGCGGGACTAAACCGGGCGCAAAGTCAGCAAAGGCCGGGCCAATCGTCTGGCCCAGCCCGATGAGCTTATGTGCAAAATCGTTCCCCGCCGCCAGCCGGTAGGCCGTTCCCAGCTTGAGGAACGCCCACAGGATGAACAGATAGGGAATGTTCGGAATGAGATATTTTCTAATCTTATCTGTCCTCATGGGCCACCTCCTTTGCACGTTCTTTCTGTTTCGGCTTTTCTTTGGAAAGCTGATCCGCCGCCTGTTGCAGTTGTTCTCGGATGGGAACACGGTTCGATTTTGCTTTGCTTAACATCTTCCGGGAGTATTCGGAAAAGCAGGCGGTCATCGCGTCTGCCTGTCCAGCCTTAAAAAACAACAGGTATTTGTCCGGCCCGGTTTTATAGAACGCATAGTCCACATTCCATTTCCGGGCCACGCGGTCAAAGGACTTGGCATCCCCGGATAGCTCAATGCTGTTTGTGGCTGTGCCGTGGGCCATGAGCTTTCGCACACTTTGTTTGCCATGCGGTACTTGCCTTCCACGGTATGCCTTGCGGATCTTCCGGCCTACCATGCCCAGCACATACGCCAGTCCCCGCGCCGTCAGCTTGGTCGTTTTTACAGATATGGCTATCGTGCGCCGGGAAATATCTTCATCAATCAGTTACACCGCCTCCTTCCTTGGGACAATTTGTCTCGAAGTGCCATCACCGATCCCCACGGTCTTTTTTCTGCATTTGACGGTAGCCCTCCAAAGAAGAATCGTCTATGATTTCCTGATAAGCGGCCATTTGCTCCCGGATAGAGAGCTTCGGGAAAGAGAACACCTTATGCTCCTTGGGAATATCCTGCAAGCCGTGATACACTTCCACGAAATGATTGCTTTCTTTGACAACATAGCCGCCCGGGGCAAAATGGCCGTTTTCGTGGATGCAGGCATCCCGGCCATACGCCTCATAATCGAAATACGGTTTTACCTGATCCGGCACATCCAACATTTCCAGATCGTCCACATAAATACGCCCCAGCGTTTCCTCATCGGATACGCCGGGGTAAAAGCCGTAACAGTCCAGATTTTGTGTCAGATTGATGATGTCCCGCACCGAAGAACAGTGATCGCCGCTGTCGAGGACGGCCTCCAGTGTTTCCAGCTCCGATGAGGTAAGCTCGGAAAGCAGGCAGGCCAGATGATTAAGCTCGTCCAGATTTTCATACTCGCTCAAATGGTCATAGAGCCCCAGCACATCCCCATCGAAAGAGGTAATAAAAATTTCCTGATAGCGGACGCCATCCACGCCGATCCGTTTCAAGAGAGCCTCCACCTCCTGGGCGGTTGTGGGAAATTTCAGTGTTTCACCCACAAGCTGGCCCTCGCTGTACTTTCCGGCGTTGGTAACGTAGGCTTCAAACAGGGTCGCCATCAGCGACGGCCCTGCCCCTTGACGGTCAGGATACCCTCAAGGGTTGTTGCCGTAATTCCCAGCCGCTGGGCCACGGCAATATCATTTTTCATGGATTCGGTCATACTGTGCCCGCAGACAACCAGCACATGAGAACGGCGGAGCAAGTCACGGCTCATGTCGATGCCGCTTTTATGCTCCTCGGGAACAGCATCGTTGAGAAACAGGGGCAAGTACAAAGGCGGACAAATAGGAGAAAAGCCTGCCTCATACACGGTGCGGCAATACTGCGCCGCCAGTTCTGCGTTTTCGCTATCGCCGCCGAGCCATGCAGCGGTGATATAAGCAAGGGGTCGTTTCATCGTTCATACCTCCGATATTTTAATAAGAAAGTTCAACCCAAACCCCACGCCCTTTCCCAGTCTTGGGAAAGGGGGCGGCTCTGGAGGATATACCCCCGCCGCTTGCCGGGGAAATAGCACAGCCGGGGCAGACCGTCAAGGGCGAGCCGCCGAAAACGGCGGTGCGCTGCACCCTTGACGGCCCACTCCCGGCTGTACTAAAAAACAGGCGGCGACGGGGGATATATACCACCAGAGCTTCTGCGCGAGGGCGGGGTCCTCGGGACAAAGTGTCTCGAAGTTGTTACTTGTCAAGTTCCTGCTTTTTCGGGGCTTTTGCCAGCTCCGGCGGCTGTTTTTCTTTCCAGTCATCCAGCAGGGACATAATCTGTTCTTTCATTTTGGCGGGAGTTACCTCCTTGCCAAAATACTTTTCCAGTTCCGCAGTAGAAATAATCACGCCTCGATCCTCCTTTTTCTGTTCTGATAAGATGCCGTCAATGACATCGCCGTTGAGCTTGCCCTCCTTATCCAATTCCCGGAGCCGTTTAGCCTGAGCCAGCGAGGGCGAAGCCTGCTCCCCGTCAATGGAAACAGCAATAAGCCTCTGATTTTTTGGCTTGATGTAGGACAGCTCCACGGCAGGCATGAAGCCCATCTTTTTATCGTCTACCTTATCCAGAAGCTCCGGCACAAGGGAGTTGAGCCGCAAGTAGCGCATGACCTTTTTATAGTTCATTTCATGCGCCTCACCTACAATCTCAACCGAGCGTTTCCCGACATCGCCTTCCGCAACGCCTTTCAGCCGCCCGCCCTGATGCTTGATGTCCTCAACCTCGAGTTCCAGCAGCGCGGCCAATTCACTGGGGAGCATCCCGTCACGCTGCTTGTTGCTGTCCTTCATGGCCTGTACCGCTTCGTGGTCGGTCATTTCACGGACGATAAAGGGCATTTCTTCCAGTCCCGCCAGTTCACTGCCGTGGGTACGGCGATGGCCCGCTACAATTTCATAGCCGTTTCCGTCTTTCTCCGGGCGGGCAAGACCGGGAACCATTACACCGTTTACGCGGATAGAAGCAACGATTTCCTGCATCTTCGCATCGTCCCGTACCTTAAAGGGGTGCGGACGGAATGTGTGAAACGGATGAACCTCGGAAAGTTTCAGATAAACCAGCTTGCCTTCCTCAACCGGGCGGGGCGGTGTGGTCGGCTCGGGAGCCGTCTGTTCCGCAGCAGCAGTTTCCTTCGGTGCCGTATCTTGTGCGGGCTTAACGGGCTCCTTGGCATCCGGGGCCTTTCCATCACTTCGGGACACTTTGTCTCGTTTGGACGGCTTGGGCTTGTCAGGGGCCGCCTTATCCGCCTTGGGTGGGCGGCCCTTGCGGGCCCAAGCCGATTTCTCCGCTTTCTGATTTTCAGTCGCGGCCTTTTCTGCTTTCGGCGGACGGCCACGGCGCGGCTTTTTCGGCTCCTCCGTATTGGCGGGTTGCGGCGTTTCGGGCGTTTCCGCCTTTTCGACTTCGGCGCGGGCGTTCTGTCTCTTTTCCGCCATAAGCTCATTGATTTTATCAAAGGACACAACCACATCGCCGGGCTCAGGTATGGCAGGCCCGGTCTGTTCCTGCTGGGGTTCAGATGCTGCGGCCTGTTCGGGTGTGGCGATAGGCTCGGCGGCCTCCGGGGAAATATTCTCCGCAGGGCCAGTATTCAGCTTTTCATCGGCCATTTACGATCCTCCTTTTCGTTAAAGTTGCACAAATTAGAGCGCTAAAATTTTGTAGTTATTTTTGTGCCTCCTTTCCGTCTATCCACGCAAAAAAGCCGCCCGTTTCTCATGCCGGACGGCTTTTTGCGTAATGTGATAGATCAAATATTATTTTTTCTGGTTTGTAGGCTCCGAAAAGCCTTGTATTTACAGTGTTCCTAATAGGAAGTAATCATACGATAATCCAACGTCTCTTTCATAACCTGGTAAAACGAAATCATACCGCCACTGTCCGAGGCTCTCCTTCTTGCTTCTTCGACTTTTGAGCGAAAATGTGTGGACAGGCGTGCTGCCTCTTCTTCACTCATTAACCGGTAATCCTTCTTTAACAGTTCTACCAGTTCTTTTGTATCCAGCTGGTTTTCACTCTCTGCCGTCTTGCTGCGCCAGCGAAGGCTCAGCTTTAAGCCACTCGATGTATTCATGCTGCCCATCAGTGCATTCATCTTTTCTACCCATGCATTGGAAGCATTAATTTTGCCGCGGATTTTACGACTGACCGTATTGGCCAGAATATCTTCAAACAACTCACGATCCCCCGCTTTAATCAGATCCTGTAACTGTGCGATATCTTCTTCCAAATGTGCCAAAAGCCGTGAAAATGGAAGCTTTATCCCCTGATAACGCGCTGTGAAATCCTGACGGACAGCCTCGGCTTCTCCCAATGGCCGGTTTTCATCTAGTTCTTTAAATAATTCCCCCTGCATCACCTGATACTCATTTAAAAAGCCCCGGTTTTCAAAATAAATCTGATTCAGACTCGTAATTACATTTTGCTTTCCAAGCGATTTCGTATCAGCCTCCAGATATTCGCAAATACTGTTTACGTCCGTCTGCATTTCTTCTGGAAACCTGACATAAGCAAGGGCAAATTCTGCCTCGTAACATTTCCCCCTCCAGATACGCTTTTGTTCCAGAATCTGTTTCTGGCTTTCGCCTGCTTCTTCCTGCTTACGCAATGTATCCAGATGCTCCTTTATTCCGGCGCGTTTCTGCAGGCATTGGTTCAGATGCTCTGGATATTCCTTCAGCCATGTAATACAGGCATCCAGCCGTTCCCTGATCTGTTCGTAATCCGTCAGTTTCAATTGCTCCACGATGGATGCATGTTCCTGCTCCAGCTTTACAAGGTGACGCTGCGCACCTGACAGATCATAACGGATTTCATCCAGATCTGCATCAATGCTTTCCAGACGCCTGGTCAGATCTTTCATATGCCTTACACTCTGTAAAAACATTTCATGCGCAGACTTTAACGCGATCAGATTCTTTTCATACTCTGCTGCCGCATCCTTTGCTTCCTGAAATATGGCATACGTACATTGCAGATACAACTGCTGCGCAATTTCTATCGCTTTCTTTTTCTTTTCCTGTATCTGCTCTGAAAGTTTCTTCCAACGCTCCTCGATCTCCTTACACTCTGCCGTTTTCGTTTCATATTTGTGCTGCTCCTGCACAAGCATCTTGAAAGCTGTACGTATACCCGTATCCTGCGGCAAAGCCTGATATTCCTGCTCCAGCTTCTGCATCCGGATTACAATCCCAGCCTTTTTTGCTTCCAACTGGTTCATGCTGCTTTGCAATCCCTGAATTTTTTCTTTGCAGACTCTGATCTGTTCCTGACGATTGCGTTCCCGAGCCCGCGCACCCAGGAATCCTGCTACATGCTCTCCTGTAATCGTTCCAGACAAAACGCCCATCTGATAAATACCTTCTGATGAAACCGAAATCATGCTCTCCTCATTATATGCAATACCAGACAAAATACCAGTAAGACGCTGATTTGAGAAAATATCATTCATGGAATCATTCAATTCCAAAACGTCCAGCAGACTCTTTCCACTGTAAGACTTCTGGACGAACAGATAACGGTCTTCGCAGCCTTCTTCCATCGTCAGCACCTGTTCCCGGTAAGACGCATCCACGACCAGTGCATCCAGAATCCCCATCGAAAGCAAAGCCTCTTCCAAATGATTGCATTCCTGTTCTGTCAGGGAATCCCCAAATTCGATTGCTTTATAAAATTCCTGATACGGAATCTTCAATGCATCCAGACGCTGCCGGTTCTTTCTAACCGCTTCGGAACGTTCCGGCTGTGGATCTTTTGCGTTTTCCCATTCTGTGAGTTCTGCTTCTGTCTGCTCCTTTTCCAGACGTTTCTGCTCATACTCTTTTTCTTCTTCCTGCATTTGCAGTTCCAGCGGGTTTTTATAAGAAAACCAGATATCTGTTACCGTTTTCCGCACCTCCGCAAAATCAGAAGTTTCTTTAAAATCCTGTGCATATCTGCTACAGTCTTTCAGCTGTTCCGAATCAAGAATAAGCTCTGTATTCGATCTGTTCCATGCATATAAAGCCTCTTTCCATGCATTCTGCTCCTGAACCAAAAGCATGTCTTTTGCTGACATATCTCTTTGTATCGCATCCAATTCTTTCTTTATTCTGTCTCTTTGCTTTAAGAGTTCTTCTGCCTGTGGTTCCAGTAAATTTGTTTCCTGCAGAATTTGAAATGCATCATAAATTTTATTTTTCACATCTGAGAATTGCTTTTCATGCGTATCAAATGCAATTGTTTCTTCCAGATGTTCCTCACACTCCGTCTGAAAAAAACTATGCTCCTCAAAAGCCATGCTCTCTGCCTCTGTCTGCATTTCTTGCAAAAGCTCTCCCAGCTCTTTTTCTTTTTCAAATTTACGATTTTCTTCTTCTCTTTGCTTTTCTTCTTCCTCCCTGTACTGTTCCTGCTTTGCCTCCAGGGTTGCATTTTTACTGTCTATAATGCTCTGCTGACGCTTCATTTCCTGTGCAAGCCCGGCTTCCCGGTCTTTTAAGCCGACTGCATCACTCTTACTTAAAGATTCTCTTTCTTTTTCCATTGCATCGTGCTTTGCCTGCATTTCTTCAAGCTGACCAGATAGTGATGTGATTTCTTCTTCACTCCCTGCAATGTCTGTCTGACGCTTTTTTTGCTCTTTGTCAACTTCTTCTATATCATCGCAGATTTCCTGATATTTTTTCGCTTTTTCATATAATGCCAAACGGTTGTATTTGTCATACACGTTCTGGATTTTCTGCGCGGCCTGCTGCGCCTCCCTGCGGCTTTTTAAATTCATTGTCATCTGATCCATATTTTCGATAGCATCCGACATCGGACGCAGATCATCATCCGAAAGCGGCTGCAGGGAATCACTTAAAATATCATTAATCACAGAAGGTTTAAAATCTTTTGACAATTTCGGTGTACGCAGCTGAATCAGCAGATCAATCATCTCTTTGTATTCCTCTACCGTATCAAATCCAAAGATCTGACGGTTTACGTATTCCATATAATCTGCCTGACGGTCAAACACCTGTCCCCCTGCTGCAATGCGGTTTTCCAATTCTTTTTTGGAAAGTGTCACCTTCTCATTGGTTTCTTTGTACAAAAAGAAATCGGCACCCACTCGTCTTCCATCCGTCAGTGAAAAATACCATTTATCCAATGGCTTTCCACGCCGTGCCCGGATTCCCATACCAATCGTCAGATAGTTTTCCGTCTCTTTTCGCTTAAACTCCAGATACAGATAGCCGGTTCGTTCTTCCCGTCCATCATCCTCTTCCAGCAGATAACTGCTCATCTTCCGGTCTCTCGAACCAAACGGATCCAGACGTTCCGGACTCATATTTCCGTCCAACAAAAGCGGAACCACACTCTGCATCGTTACGGATTTACCGGATCCATTGGATCCTCTCAGCAGCATCCGCCCCTTTACAAATGGAAATTCCTGCTCGTCATAATACCAGAAATTAATTAGTCCGATCTTACTGGCCTGCCATCTACTACTCATTTTCTCTTCCTCCCGCAAAATCTTTCGGATACGTTCCCTGCAGCTTCCCGGCTGCCGGATATATTTCCACCTGATGTGATGCTTTGTCCCATTTGATAAACATCCACAATTCCATGGCAGCCATCACCGTGCTGGGAAATTCGCTGTCCGGCATTTCCCTGTAATTCTTGGAAAATCCCTGTCCATACTTCTGTCGGACACTCCGTATCATCTGTTCAAACGATACCGTATCCACAATACCAATCTCATTCTTTTGTATGTTCCATTCTTTTTGTTCGATACGTTTTCTGATTTCAGCCAGACACAAAAGAATAATATCGGAAAGCACATTATTTCCAGGAAAAGTATTTCCCATCCGGCAGTCATCCTGAAGCATCACATAGGCACTGCCTCTATGAATATGTACATGGCAGTCAAAATTCTGCTCAAGATCTTCTGTAAGGCGGTGTCCATAATATTTCAAATACTCAAAATCTTCTTCTGATCCATCCCGGCGATACATTCCCGGTGCAAATAGCAAACGCTTATACACCCGATGTCTTCTGGCAATTCCCCGGTCCTCATCCATTGCAAACCAGTCACTCTCTAAAAAATCTTTTGGACTTCCATAATCGGTAATGTCCTTTGAAAAATTACGCATAAAATAACGGGATGCTCCAGTATTTTCATACAGCACTTCTCCGGCTGCATCTTCCATAAAAGCATCATCCGCTCCATCCGTAATGCTGACAATTCCCTGTGTCACTGCATAACGTAATACCTTAATCAGCCGCCTCCGGCTTGTATATACGGTCCAGTCTATGGACTCTCCCGGCATATTTGCAGAAATGTACTCGGTAAGCTGCGATAAAATAAATTGTTCCTGCGTGTCTTTTTCTTCCAGAAACATTAGCAAAATACAGAGAAACGCATACTCTTCTTTGGAAGAAAAATCTAAAATTCCCATAAAATTCTCTGGAATTACCGGAATCTTTTCCATCTTCACCATCAATGCATTTTCTGTCACCTGACATCCCAGCTTATCCGATGCATATTTGCGAATATCACCAATTGCATCTCTCAACTGATAATACAATTCTTTGTTTTCCGATTTCAGTACCCATCGTTGATTCAGTAATACCTCCAGTTCCTTCATCATCCTTCCTCCTGAAATACAATCGCAAGTTTTGGCATGGTAAAACTGCCATCCTCGCAATGCACGACACAGCGTTCTTCCTTCCTGCTCATATCAAGTGTATAGTACCTTCCCTCTTCCGTTCTTGCAGCCCCTGCCGGATTTTCCATTGCATCTGAAATCCACTTCAACAGGATTTCCCGTACATGCGGCTCAAGAACCGGCAGCGTAGAAAAGTCTATTTTCCCATCCGACTCCAATTCCCGGAGTTTGCGCATATCTTCTTTTTGCTTTTTAATCATCTGCTGTCTTGTTCTTTGCTTTTCTTCTGCTGCTTCCCGGATGGCACTGCGGCTGGACTTCTCCCTATAAGTTCTCACACGCGGTTTCAATGTTACTTCAAATGGACGTTCTTCATAAACACTCTGATTCATACTGTCCGTCTCGCGGACCAGATCTCCCTTTAGATGATATGGTTTCTCCAATCCAAAAACCATGGCAGACATCCGGTGTGCCTGCTGTACATCCTCACACTTTAAAAACAGTTCTGCTACTTTACGGTATTCTTCTCTTCGATTGGCTCCAAACGCATTTTTCTCACTGAGCTGTGCCGCATACCTTGTGATTCTCCGGATAATTTCATTGGTTGCATCAAAAAGTTTACCAGCCTCATTTTCTTCTCCATTAGAAGAAACAAACCATTCATAAATACTCTGAAACCGTCCCTTTGTTTTTTCTTCCAGCAGCTCCCGTGAAACTTCCACATCCATGCGTGGAATCAACATTTCATACTGCACGATTTTTTCAAACACCTGCTGCTTATTTCCGTCTTCTAATGTGCGCAAATCTTCCTCAATTACACCAACATTGCGCTGTAATCCTTTGATAAAATTGCGCAGATACTCGACCAGTCGATCCTTAAACACCAGAAACTCTTTTGTGTGCATCATTTCTTCTGCTTTCACACTGTTCAAATCACGGATATAATCCTGATAATTCTGGTTCAGACGCACAAAATCATTGTTCAGATCATTCCACCAGGTATAAACTTTGTTTAAATCTTCATCCGCCATCTGTGGAAAACGCGAAATGTTAATTCGAATCCGCTCCAAAAGTGTCGGCTCCAAAGATGCGCCTTCAATAAAAAGATTCTCTAAACGCAGCACCAGACGTTCAATCTCCACACTGTACTCCGACATCTGATACCGGAATTTTTTATTCTTAAATTCTTCAATCGATGATACTTTACGCGTATCCTGTATCGTATTCAGATTTTTCCATTCCACAAGCATTGCCAGATCCTGTTGGCACTGTTCCAGCTTATACTCCGAAAAAAACGGATCCTGTACCATCTGGGCATATACTTCCTCCTGATACAGCCAATAACGGAGTTTTTCATAATTTTCAAAAAAAATGCGCATAATGCAGCGATACCGGCTGACATTATCCGCATTCAGATATTTTGCTTCTGTAAGTGCCTTGGTTAGCTTATCTGTTACCTGCACAACATTCTCCTTAGTGTCTTATCTACAATCCATTTTAATTTCTGCTACATGATCAAAGTATACCATAATTTATCCTCTTATGCTACCCAGATAACTCTTTTCTTCTATCTGTATTATTTTAATCTGAATAAACTCCACGCCGGCATCTCTGCCGGCGTTATTACCCTCTTCCGCTTTTTTTTCATCAACTCATAATATGTACCAGATAAATTCCAAATGCACAAATCGAAATATTTGTAGCTATTTTTCCAGATATAAATTTCATTCTGGAAATCAAAAGAAAAATCGAAAGGTCTGCCAAAATCAACGGTGCTGCATTACACCATACATTGTAATCTACTCCGTGCTTGCGACGAACATTGAAATTTCTCTCCACTATCTCAAACATGCGGCCGGGATTCTGTACTTTCATTCAAAACAGCCAGAAAGTTCTTCATGCGCAGGGATTCCGGCAGGTACATCGATATTATCCGGCTGATGAAATATGTCCACGCAGTGAAAGACAGGTTCCGGCAGTTTCAGCGGCCTCTCCGTGGAATCAGCGCAATTCATTTTGGATATCGGTAAGTTCTGCAACTGAATATCCTTCTTTTTGGCAGATGGACAGCATCTGTCTTTTTGGCATACCTGTTTTTGGCTTTTTGAGTTCAAAATATCGGATATTTGACAACAACTGAGCTATCGAACAAAACTTCGAACAACTGACTTAATGGCATTGCCATTGTTTTTCCATTTGTTCCTTTGATGAATCTTCTTTTTTATCTTCTTCACCAGTTCCTGAATCTTCTGGAAAGATTCTTCGCTGATTGTATGTTCCATCCGACACGCATCATGATTTGCAGTTTCCGAAGATACTCCTATTCGTCGTAAAAATTCTTCTAAAAGCACATGCCTTGCATAGATTTTTTTTGCAATCTTTCTTCCTTCTTCTGTCAGTTCAATGCTGCCATATCGGTCTTTTATTACATATCCATCTGCCAGCAGTCCACGTACTGCAACTGAAACACTCGCTTTGGAATAGTTCAGATAATCACTAAGCATAGAATTACGAACATATCCTTTCTGACGTTTCAATACATACGCCGCTTCCAGATAATCTTCTTTGGATTCTCCAATTTTCATATACTACTTTATCCCCTTTTGGAAAGTATTTCTTCTGCATTCCTGCTGTTAAGAAATTCTGCCATTCTCCATTTCATATACCACATCTGCCACGTTCATTGTGGATACTCTGTGGGATACCAGGACAACCGTTTTCTTCTTGGCCGATTCTTTCAATGATTTTAAGATAATTCCCTCATTTAAAGAGTCGAGGTTCGATGTAGGCTCATCGAGTAGAATGAGGGGGCATTCATGGAGAAA
>OHXU01000227.1_pt1 | contig 27538 bp, 18 predicted proteins | sample 1580091 | NCBI WGS metagenome assembly OHXU01 (sample SAMEA3882529, study PRJEB24775) | human gut metagenome | biome: human-associated habitat; feature: intestine environment; material: feces | place: Netherlands | collected 2009/2010 | reverse complement strand
CCCGACACACTCAAGGCCGTTCGGCCAAGCTTACGGTCGGGCAATGCATACCGAAACCGCTCTCTCGCGTTTAGGGGGGATGGATTCACCTCTGCGATTGTGGAGGGGGTCCGGGAAATCCTCGCATTTTAGGGGAGGGATGAGAGGGGTGGGACTCTTTGGGATGGGGCGGAATGGGAATCGTTGGGCTCTTTGAGTTGGGTTTTTGGATGAAAGGATTTTGGGATGCTGCTGCAGTTTGTGACGGTGTTGCAGGGGGTGTTGGCGCCGGCGCTGCTCGTCATGGCGTTGAGCGTCATGCTCACCGTCGGTGAGGGACGGGACAAGCCGTTGAGCGCGTATTGGAGACTGGCCGGCTTCGTTGTTGGATTCGCCGGCGCAGTCGTATTCGCCGCGCTGCGCGCCACCGCCGTCATCACGCAACGCACGTTCGTCAACTATCCGACCCTGTGGTGCTGCGTGATCCTCGACGTGGCCGTGTTCGTCGTCGTCATCCTCGCCCGTCGCATCACTACCGACTGGCATCGCCACCGCGCATTGCTGGACGTTGCGAATCTCGTTGCGGCGCTTGCGATCGCCGCCACCACCTTCCGCGCGCTGCCCGACGTGATTCTGCGATTGACGATTTTCGTCGAGCCCGGCGATCCCATCTTCACTTCCGACATGCTGTTGCGCGCGCTCGGCTTCGCTTTGGGCGCGGCCGTCGCAGTCATCGCCGCGCTTATCTTCCGCACGATGCGTTCCACCGCCGTCCGCTGGTCGTTCACGACGGCGGTGCTGCTGTTGGTCGCGCTGTTGTTCGCACAGCATTTCACCGACCTTGCGCAGATCCTCCAATCCAAACGCATCGTCAGCTTCCCGACCGCCGCCTTCCTCGCGCTCGTGTGGGGCATCAACCATCAGCGCAGCCTGACCATCGCAATGGCGCTCGTCTTCGCCATTCCGGCAATCGCCAGCATCGTCATGGGCTTCAAAGTCAAGCCGACCGGCGCCAACGAGGCGATCGCACGCACGCATATCGCGTTCCGCCGCCGCGCGAAAGCGGCCGGCGCGTTCAGCCTGGTCGCCATGATCTGCGTCACCGTGGCCCTGACGTACGGCGTCGCGCAAACGCAGAAAGTCGTCACGCTGTCGCCGCCGGAAGACTACTCGCTCGCCGACGGCGTGGCCACCATCAAATTCAGCCAGATTTCCGACGGCCACCTGCACCGCTTCGAATACCGCGCGAAGGACGGCACCTCCATGCGATTCATCATCATCAAGAAGAACGGCGGCGCGTACGGCGTCGGCCTCGACGCGTGCGACAACTGCGGCGACGCCGGCTACTACGAGAAGGACGGCAAAATCATCTGCAAGAAGTGCGATGTGGCCATCAACCTCGCCACCATCGGCTTCAAAGGCGGCTGCAACCCGATACCGTTCGACTACCAGGTCAAGCCGGGCAAAATCGTCATCCAAATGTCCACGCTCGACGCGCTGTCGAGCCATTTCCAGTGAGCGCCGAGAAAGGTAAGGGGGTGCCATGTTCTTCCTGAAAATGATCTCTCGCTCGTTCAGCCGGCAGTTCAAACGCCGTCTGCTCATCGCCGTCACCGTGTGCCTGTCCGCCACCGTCAGCGTGGCCATGCTCGGCGTGGTGTTCGACGTGGGCGACAAGCTCAACGCGGAGCTGAGCACGTACGGTTCGAATATCGTCGTGCAGCCGAAGTCCGACGCTGTGGTGAGCGATTTGTACAATACCGGCGATTCTGCTGGCTCGGCTTCGGGTAGTTCGTCCGGTTCGGACGGGGGTTCCACTTCCGACGGCTCGGCTGCGGCGGACAGCGCCGACCCGACCGCGTTTCTGAAGGAGTCGGACGCGCAGAAGATCAAGACCATCTTCTGGGCGTTCAACATCACCAATTTCGCGCCGGAATTGAACATCCACGCGGATGCGGGGTGTGTCGGTTCGGGGGCTGGTTCGGCTGGCTCTGCTGGAACGGCTGGTGCGTCAGGTGCGGCTGCTTCCGCGGCGAAATGCAAGGCGACCAACGTGCCGATCGTGGGCACGTGGTTCGCGAAAACCCTGCACATGGACTCCGGCGAGTCCACCGTGGCCGGCATGAACGGCATGCGCTCATGGTGGAAAATCAACGGAACCTGGCCGAAAGACGACAGCGAGCAGGCGATGGTCGGCAGCGCGCTCGCCGCGAAACTGGGCGTGAACGTCGGTGACAGCGTTACGCTCGACAAGACGATCGCCGTCGGTGCGGACGACAATACGAACGGAGGTACCGGGAAAACCGGCAAATCCTCCACCGAACGCAATCGCGTGAAAGTGAAAATCGTCGGCATCTTCGATTCAGGCGATTCCGACAACAGCGCCATTTATATGCCGTCCATCGCCGCGCAAACGCTTGCGAATCTGCCGAATTCCATCGACAAGATTGAAGTCAAGGCGCTCACCACGCCCGACAACGACCTCGCGCGCAAGGCGTCGAAGAATCCGAACGCGCTCACGCAGGACGAGTGGGAGACGTGGTATTGCACCGCGTATCCGTCGTCGATCGCGTACCAGATCGAAGAGGTGCTGCCGGGCGCGGTGGCCAAGCAGGTGCGCCAGGTGGCCGCGCTGCAGGGCGATGTGCTGAACAAGACGCAGGCGGTGATGGTGCTGATGACCGTGCTGTCGCTGGTTGCCGCCGCGATCGCCGTGGCAAACCTGATGGCCGCGTCGATTGGCGAACGCGGTTCGGAATTGGCGCTGTTGAAGGCGATCGGCGCCACGGACGGTGCGGTTTCGCGCCTTATGCTCGCCGAAACGGCGGTGATTTCGCTGGTTGGTGCGATTGCCGGTGCGCTGCTTGGCTCGGGCGTTGCACAGATCGTGGGGCACGTGGTGTTCGGCTCGGGCATCACCATGCGTCCGATGGTGTTCGTGTTGGTTTTCGTGTTGCTGGCGGTCACTGTGCTCGTGGCCTCGCTTTCGTCGATTCGGGCGATTCTGGGCTTGCGTCCGGCGGAGGTGCTGCATGGTAGGTGAGTTGTGCTTGGCTTTCGTAGGGGGTGTGCGATGACGAATCGCAAGATGTTCTTCACCATGCTGTGGGGCGCGGTGTTCCGCCGTCGCTCCCGTGCGATGATGGCCGTGATCGCGTCGCTCGTCGGCGCGGCCACGCTGTTCTGCCTTGCATCCGTGTGCGTCGCGGTGCCGCAGCAGATGAACGAGGAAATGCGCGCGTACGGCGCGAACCTGATCGTCACGTCCGCGTCCGCAACGGGCAAATCGCAAGGCATCGATACTGCAACCGTACGCAACGTGACGGCGCTCATCGGCGCCGGACACAGCGTGAAATCAGCTGCGTACCGGTATGAGAGCGTGCGCATCAATTCCGCGCCGTACACCATCGCCGGCGTGGACGTGAAAGCCGTCCGCGCGCTCAATCGCCATTGGAACGTGACGGGCGATTGGCCCGGCTCGGACAACGTGATGGTCGGCCGCGACGTCGCCGACGCGCTCGGCGTGAAAGTCGGCAGCCGTGTCACCATCGGTTACCGCGCCGCCGACGCGTCTGCTTCAGCGTCTTCTTCCGCGTCCGCAAAATCCGATTCGGACGAATCAACTGAAACGGCAGAATCGTCCGCGCAGGGCACGCAGAGTACGCAAACTACGCAAGGCGAACAGACCACGCAAGCCACGGAAAACGGCCGCGTCTCGTCCGACATCATGGATAACAACGGCACCGAATTCCGTATCGCCGGCATCGTCGACACCGGCGGCAACGAGGATTCCATCATCTACGCCACCACCGCGGACGTGGCCAAACTCGCCGGTTCCAAGCGCGGCGCCGACGTGGTCGAATACTCCGTGAACGCCATGGGCGACGAGCTCAACGACATCGTCAACAACATCAATCGCAGTGCCGACAAAAACCCGAACAGCGCCGTCAAAGCGCAGACCGTCACCAGAATCACCTCGTCCGACACTCGCATCATCGCCATGCTGCAGACCCTGTTCTGGATTGTCTCGCTCGTCGTGCTCGTGCTGACGCTCGTCGGCGTGGGCACCACCATCAGCTCCATTGTGAGCCAGCGTCGCAACGAAATCGGCCTGCGCAAGGCCCTCGGCGCCGATTCACGCGCCATCGGCGTCGAATTCTACGTGGAATCCGGCATCTACGGCTTGATCGGCGGTCTGCTCGGCACTGCTATCGGCTATGTGCTGGCGCGTGTGCTGTGCTCCACCGTTTTCGGCCGTGCGCTCGGCCTCAACTGGCTGCTTTGCGTTGGATCGCTGTTGCTTTCCGTGGCGATCGCCGTCATCGCCTCCATTCCGCCGGTCCGCCGCGCCACCCGTATCGACCCCGCCATCGTTTTGAGGGAGGAATAATCATGGACAACGAACATATGCTGCTGGAACTCGACCACATTTCCAAGATTTACGGCGATCTGCACGCCGTCGACGACCTGAGTCTGACCGTTCCGCAAGGGCAATGGCTGGCGATTGTCGGCTCGTCCGGTTCCGGCAAAACCACGCTGATGAACATGATCGGCTGCATGGATACGCCGTCGAAGGGTTCCGTCATGCTCGAAGGCCGCCGGCTGGAGGATCTGAACGCCCGCCAGCTTGCCGATGTGCGCAAGAACATGATCGGACTCGTGTTCCAGAAGTTTTACCTCGTGCCGCATCTGACGGCGGTGGAGAACGTGATGGTGGCGCAATACTACCATTCTGTAGTCGATGAGAAGCAGGCGATGGAAGCGCTGGAACGAGTGGGATTGAAGGAGCGTGCGCATCACCTGCCCGGCCAGCTGTCCGGCGGTGAGCAGCAGCGCGTGTGCATCGCCCGAGCGCTCATCAACTGCCCGAAGCTGATTCTCGCCGACGAGCCGACCGGCAATCTCGATGAGAGGAATGAGAAGATCGTGCTCGACCTGTTCCGTCAGCTGCACGAGCAGGGCACTACGATCATCGTCGTGACGCACGATGCGCTCGTCGCCTCCTGCGCGCAACGCGAAATCATGCTCAACCATGGTGTGCTCGTCGGTGAACAGTGGAATGACGAGGAGGCGAAACGTGCGTACGAGGCGGCCGGTGGCAAGCCTGCGCACACCGGTTCCGCCGAGGAAGGCGCGCAGAACGGCGGTGTCGCGATTTTGTTCGCCGACCCTACGAAGGCCGCAAAAACCGGAGATACGGACGCGGACGCCGACGGCACGGAAGGGGAGCGCGCATGAGCGCCGCACAATCGAACGCAATCAAAGTCATCGCACTGTCCGCGGCGAGCATCGCGCTGCTATCGGCATGCGGCGAGCCGAAAGCCACGCCGATGGACGACGAATACGCCGGCAATTCCGGCGAAAGCGTGCAATCGCAGGAAGAGAAGTCGAAAACTGACGGCAAGGCGTCCGGCGACACGGCAGACGACGGCGACGCCACCAAAAACCGTGCCGACGCGAATTCCGCAACATCCGACAAGCAGGACACCGGCAACTACGCGGATGGCGACTATTCGATCAACGGCCGGTACGGGCCGGTCGGCGAGGACACCATCGACGTGCATCTGACCGTTAAGGACCAGAACGTGACGGCCGTGAAGATCGTCGGCCATCCGTTCACGTCCATCTCCAAAAAGCATCAGAACGACTTTGCCAAAGCCGTGCCGGACGCGGTGGTCGGCAAGCCGTTGAAGGACCTTAAAGTCGACAAGCTCGCCGGTGCCAGCTGGACCTCCGAAGCCTTCAACAAGGCGTTGGAAGTGGCGCGTCAGGAAGCGTCAATCCAATAGCCCATTCCTTCTGAAACCGACACGGCATGCCCGTCTTGCGTCGGTGCGGACGGTTTTCCTGTGGTTACCGTGCGGATTCGGCGCATACGTTCGGCCAGAGCAACGTGGCCATGTTCTCGGCCCAGGAATCAGACTTGCGTTCCTTGCCGGATTGCCGTTCCCCTCCGGCTTCCTGTCCCGCCAACGCTTTGCAAGCCAGCATGGAACCCAGCACCGTGCTGAACAGGAACGTGTAGTCCAAACGGTTTTGAAACACTCCGTCGGCGATGCCACGTTCCATGAACCCCACGAACCGTTCTTCGGCCGGCGCTAGAACTTGTGCTGCGATCGCCTTCAGCGTGGCGTTGTCGGAAGACAGCACCACGCCCACGGCTTTCAATCCGAGTTCGCTGTCGAAGCAGTCCTGGATGCGTCGCAGCATGGTGGCCAGTCCGCTCCGCGACGGCTTCAAATCGTTGAAATTCGGTAGTCCGGCAACTTCCGGTTGGATGCGTTGCAATAAATCGTCGGCGTTTCGGTAGCGTCGGTAGATTGTGGTCTTTGCTACCCCCGAACGTCGTGCGACCTCTTCGATGGTCACCGCTCCGATACCATCGGAAATCACTATCCCCAATGTGGCTTTCATGATTTTGCGGTCGGTTTGCTCCCGTAATCGCTCACGTCGGCCACGTGCTGTGCCGACGTCTTCCTGCGTGGTTTTTTGCACCGTCTTCCGCGTGCCCTCTTGCGTGGTTCCGCCCATCATGCCGCGATCACTTTCGTGCTTTCCAGCTTGCTTACGTACCAATGGTTGAACTTGACCAGTGGAATGCGCAGTAGCAGGCCTATCAGCAGCAGCGGCGGAATGAACAGCAGTAGCGCGCCAATCGCAAACCAGTAATCGTTACTGTAGATTCCGCCGATCGCCGCGCGCATTGCTGTGATTGAATGCGTCGCAGGCAGGAACGGGCTGATGCCGCTGATGATTTTCGGCAGCACGGCCAGCGGATATGCGCCGTTCGCTCCGGAGATCTGCATGACGAGAAACAGCACGCCGATGGCTTTGCCGACGTTGCCGAAGCTGGCCACGAGCGTGTAGATGAAGAACGAGAACACTAGGCTGCTCACCCAGCCGGACAGCATGAACAGCAGCGGATGCACCGCCTGGACATGGAGGAACAGCAGACTGCCTCCCAAGGAGAACGTGCTCTGCAATAGTCCGATCACGCCGAACACACCGTAATGTCCGAGAAACAGCTGATGCGGTTTCGGGTCGCCGAGTTCCTTGCGCACCTTACGCGAGACGGTGGTCTTGAGCGTCACTGCCATGAGCAGCGAACCGACCCACAGCGGCAGGATCGTGTAGAACGGTGCCATCTGCGAACCGAAGTTCTTGACTGGGAACACCGCGTTGCGTTTCACTTTTACAGGGGCTGCAAGCGCGGCGGCCAACGAGTCGGTATTATCGCTGAGCACATCTTTGACGGCGCTCATATCGCCGCTGTTCAGCGCATCGGTCAATGTTCCTGTGAATGCGCCCAGTTTTTTGCCCGCGCCGGCCAGACTATCGGCGGTGGAATCCAACACGCTGCTGATGGCGGTCAGATTCTTATCCGCGGTCTTGGTGGTGCCGTTCAGATTGCCCAGCGCGCCTTTCAGATCGGCCGCTGTGGCATTGAGCGCGGTGGTGGTGCTGGTAATGGACGTGGCGATATCGTCAAGTTGCGGTTTCAGTTGGCTCTCATAGTCGGTTTTGATGCCACTGACGGACGTTGCCGCCTGCTGCGCCAGTTTCTTGATCTCCGCACGTTCGGCCGTGGTATCGCTTACTTTGGCGTCGATGTTGTCGGCGCTGCCATTCAGCGCCGATGCTAGGTCGTTGAGCTGTGTGATGGTGGTGCCGACGTTGGTTTTGAGATGGTCGATGGCGTTCCTCACCGCTTCCGGCAGCTTTTCGTTTGCGCTGAGCGCGTCGAGCGAATCATAGATCTGCTGGTAGCTTTGCGCCTGCTTGCTGATGTTCGTGGCCTGGTTGCGTAATGCGTTGGCGGTGTTGCCGGCCTGCGTGCCCGCATTGCCGAATAGGCTGTCCACATCTGCTTCCATGGCTGTGAAGCTGTTGGCGGAATCAGTCAGAGCCGTGCCCAGCGCGGTGGTGCCGGTCTTCAACGCGCCCGTCAGATCCTCCACGCCGCTGCCGGCTTGCTTGAGTGTTGTTCCTGCGCTTTTCGCATTGCCGCTGACATTGGCGATCAGACCGTCGGAGGACTCAAGCAGATGCCGTGCGCTTTGTGTCAGCGTGCTGAACGTGCGGAGCGTTCCGGAAGCGTCGGTGAGCGTTTCCGCGAAGTCGCTGATATTGCCGTTGAACTGCGTGAGTTGTTCCTGCGCGGCTGGCTTGTCGAGTTGGTTGGCGAGTTGCGATGCCACACTCAGCGCGGTGCTGGTCAGTGTTTCGGAGAACGTCTCGTTGACCTGCGCGCTGACCGTATCGGCGCCTTGGCCTGTGATCTTCGGAGCCAAGGCGTTCTTCTTTTCATTGTTGTAGTAGGCGATTTCGGCGTGGTTGCCATCGGATGCGAAGAACGTCATCATACGGGTGCTGAAGTTCTTTGGAATCACCACAGCTGCGTAATATTTGCCGGATTTGGTGCCGTTGATGGCTTCTTTTTTGGTGGTGAAGGTCCAGTCGAGCTGATCGTTGGAACGCAGCGTGTTAACCACTTGGTCGCCGATGTTGATCTTCACTGGAATGAGGTCGGACCGGTATCCGTCGTCCTCATTGGCTACGGCGAATTTCAGATTGCCGGTATTGGCGAACGGGTCCCAGCTGGCGGCCACGTTGAACCATGTGAAGATGCCGGGGATCACAACGAGTCCGATGACGATGATGATGGAGACGACGTTGCTGGTGATTCGCCGGATGTCGCCGACGAACAGTTTCCAGATGGTTTTCATGCGTTGCTCCTTTCCTCGTTGTTTTCGTTGTTTTCGGTTGTCTCGGTTGTCTCGGCGGTCTCGGCGGTCTCGGCGGTGTCCGTGGCGGCATCGTTCGCGGCGGCGCTTGGACCGGTCGTCTGCATTTTCTGCATTTTCTGCACCAGTATGGCGATTCCGTCATCTTCATTGTGGTTGACGCCCGTCACGTTTTCCGTCGTTTCTTTGATGACGCTGGTATTGCGATTATCGGATGTCGTGCGTTTGCCGCTGGTGCGTCTCCGCGTTTTGCGCAGCAGTCTGTTCCGCCGTTCCTGTTGCGCCCGCTTTTTGCGACGGATGCGTGCCGCTTGGCGCTCCACCAGCATGGATTGGATCGATTCATCGCTCAAATGGCCGAGCTCCACTTGACGGTTCAGATTATCGCGCATGTATTCGATGACCATGAGGAAGCCCATGATGAGCAGAATCCAGACGACCCACGTGGCCAGTACCACCACTTTCTCTCCGTTGGTGAACGAGAACACCGCCGCCAGAGTTACCGGAACTACGAATCCGATCACCAGAGCTCCGCGCTTGAGTTTCGGGTACAGTTCCGCGAACCGACTTGCGCGTTCCTCGATCACCTCGCGGTAGCCGCCTTTGTCGGCCAGCACCTGAATGGCTTGGGACATGTTGTATCCGCGTTCCGGAAGCTCCACTTCCTCGCCGATAATCATGTCGCTTTCCTTGATTTCGCGGGCGAAGAGTCGGTTGAGGTTGACCAACAGAGGACGGACCACCAGGCCGATGACGAACGCCATGCCGGCAAACAGCAGCAGCGTGCCGATCGCCTTGGTCCAATGGCCGTCGTAGAAGCCGGCGATGGTCTCGCGGAATGCGTCTATCGAATAGCTGAATGGCACGAACGGATAGACCATGCGGAAGAACTTCGGCATCATCTCGATCGGATACAGGCCGGAAGCGCCTGGAATCTGCACGATCACCAACGCCACGCACAGGCCCTTGCCGATGTGCATGAACGTGGTGGACAGCGCGTACGTGATGCTCAGGTATACCAGCGATGTGATCATGCCGGTCAGTATGAACAGTGGCGCGCAAGCCGTCTGCACGCCGAGTATCAGATCGCCAACGGTGCAGATCGCGCCTTGAATGACGCCCATCGTGCCGAGCAACAGGTATCGGGCCAGATACTTTTCGGTTGCGGTCGGATCGAGACCCTCAAGCCCCTCGTCGTCCACCTCCACTTTGTAGATCACCACAAAGGCGAACGCGCCCACCCACAGTGCCAGATTGGTCATCAGCGGAGCCATGCCGGAGCCGTAGGAGTTGACGGGATACACGTTCTTCGTGTCGATTACGGTCGGGGACTCCATGAACGAGGCGATCTTATCCGCGTCAAGCGAACCGCTGCCGGTCAACGATGCGAGCAGATCCGCAGTGCCCAGCGCCTTCAGGTCGGTGCTGACGGTGGTGAGCTTCGTCTCCATCTTCGCCAGCTGCTGGTCGGTTTGCTCAAGGCCGATGCGGGCGTCTGACGCCACTTGGTCGAGTTGGTCGAGCACGATGTTGGTTTGCCTGACCACGCTGTCCTGGCTGGTCACGGTGCCGGCAAGTGTTCCGGCCGTCCCAGCCAGCGAGCCCAGCGCGGAATTCAGTCGCGGCAGTGCGCCTGAATTGATGGCGTTGCGCGCCATGCCTGCGCTTTTGAGCGAGTTCTGCGTGCCTATGTTGAAATCGGTGGACAGTTTGGATACGCTGCCGGCTGTGGCCTGTGTGTTCTCGCTCAGGGTTTTGAGGTCGGCGAGTGTTCCGGCTGCCGTGTTGTTGGTATTCTCCAGTTTGCTGATGATTTGCTGGTATTGCGCGTTGTCGCTGGCGGATTTGAGCTTCTCGAGCAGTTTCGCATTGCTGTCGGTGATGTTTTGCATGCCGGTCACCGCCTGCTGTGCCGATCCACTTGCCGCGGATACCGCCGACGAGATCTGGTTGATGCTGGCTGTGGATTGCGCCGTCGCTTGGGAAACAAGTCCGGATCCGGTTTCCAGCGCGCTGTTGGCGTTGGACGAAAGCGTGTTGAGCTGGGTTTGCGCTGTGCCGATGGCGGTGGATGCGCCTGCTAGTCCTCTGCCTGCGCTCGCCGCGGCCAGCTGCACGTCGTTCAGGGCATTGCGTGCTGCTTTTGTCTGCTGTGGCACATTGGCTAACTGGGTGTCGAGATCCGCGATTGCGGAGCGGATCGTGCCTACGTTCCGCTTGGTGTTGTCGAGTTCGCCGATGGTTTCGTTGGCGATGGTGTTGGTGTTGCCGCTGATGGTGCCGTTGGCCGAGTTGACGGCTTTGACGAGCACGTCGCTGACGGTGGAGACGAAGGTGTTGTTGACGGTGCGGTCGACCACGGTCGCGCCTTGGTCGGTGATTTTCGGCGAAATCGGACTCGCCTTCTCGTTCACGTAATATTCGAGCGTGGGGCGATGCTTGCTGTTGGTGACGACGTTGGCCAGATCTTCGCTGAAGTCGGAAGGGATGACGATTGCGGCGTAGCAGTCGCCCGACTCCACCGCTTCCATCGCGTTGGCTTTGCCCATGAACTTCCAGCCGAGCTGGTCGTTGCTCTTCAGCGTGCCTTCGATTTGATCGCCGAGATTGACTTTGCCAAGCAGCGCGTTGTCTGTGCCTTCGTCCATGTTGGCCACGGCCACTTTGATGCTGTCCGTGTTGCCATAGGGATTCCAGAACCCGTAGATGTTGAACCATGCGTATAGCGGGGGAATGAGAATCAGGCCGATCATAATCACCCACGTGGCGGGTACGGTGACCAATCGTTTGAAGTCACGGCGCAGGATCTGCAGTACGTTGTGCATTGTCTCTCCGGTTTGGCGAATCAATTCCCTTATATGGCGATACGTGTTCCGTAGCGCTACGCGGTACGTATCGTATAACGCGCTCCGGGACAATCGCCATCGCGTTTCATGGATGACGGAAATCGGGTCGAGTACTGCGGCAAAGCCTCGGCAAAACCATCGCCGGCTGACGTAGCCCCTTCCGCTCACGTCCGTGACAAATCGCCATTTCTGTATGTCCGTGAGCGAAAGGTGGTAATAAATCGCTATTTTCCGTCCGTATTTATACCCCCATTCGCTCACGATGCGCTATGCATCGCCATTTCTTGCGGACGTGAGCGAAAGGTGGTGTGCGAATGGCGATTGCAGCCAGCTGACGTCCCCCTCTTTTGCTCGCGTCCGCCAATAATCGCACCTGAACCGCTTTTCTTGCGGCGGATATTGCCTACGTTTGGTAGCGTGGGCTGAAGGAAGGAGCGGCATATGAGCGAAACCGCACAATCTGAATCACGATCCGAGGATTCCGCCGCGGGCAAGACGGATGGAGAAATCAAGGCGATTGCCGCCGAAACCGAAATCGCGGCTATCGAAGAAGGCGGAAAGCAGGGCACTGGCGAAGTCGGCAATCCCGCTGACCGTCGTCTGCCGTTAATCGTTCGCATTTACGGCATCGTCATGCTTATTGAAGGCGTGGTGACGCTGCCGTTCATCGTGCTGTCGTGCCTGTACGTCGTGCAGGCCGTGCTTTCCGGCGATATGACGTTCGACGCGCTGAGCCTCACCACGATTCTGTCGGCGATTCACGCGGTCGTGCTGATGGTCACCACCGCGTGCCTGACGGTGTTCGGCGTGCTGCTTTTCAGGAACAAACGCCGGCACATCGCGCAATGGACGTACCTGCTGATTCCGCTTACGCTCGCCGAAGGCCTGCTGTCGCTGGCGTTGAAGGGGCTTGGCCTGAACCTTGTCAGCCCGGCTGTCCAGCTTGTCGTGCTGATCGCCCTGCACATCACCGCCGACCCATCGCTGCGGGAGGAGCGCCGGCTGCAGTTCGCGTTGCGGCGCATGGACGCCCGCAGCGCGTATGAGAACGCCGCCTCCCAAGGCATGGCCGGCCGCGACCTGACCGGCAAAGGCTATATTTCGCTGGATTTCTTCAATCTGTTCTGGCTGTTCACCATTGGTTGTGTGTTCGGTTTGGTGATCGAGACCATCTACCATTTCATCCTGTTCGGCGAATACCAGGACCGTGCGGGCTTCCTATGGGGGCCGTTCTCGCCCATCTATGGTTTCGGCGTGGTGATCGTCACCGTGTTGCTCAACCATTTGTGGCAGTCGAATTGGTTGCTGATTTTCTGCTCAAGCGCGGTGATCGGTGGCGCGTTCGAATATTTCACCAGCTGGTTCATGCAGGCCGCGTTCGGTATTCGCGCATGGGATTACACGGGGCAATGGCTTTCGATTGACGGGCGTACATCCGGCAAATACATGTTCTTCTGGGGCATCCTCGGCTTGGTTTGGGTCAAGTTGATTCTGCCGCGATTGTTGCGATTGATCCAGCGTATTCCGTGGAAGATTCGCTATTCGTTGACGCTGGTCTGTTTCATACTCATTTTCGTCGATGGCGTGATGACGCTGATGGCGCTTGACGCTTGGTATTCCCGCATGGCTGGGGTTGCGCAGAATTCGCCCGTTTCGCAGTTCTTCGCCACGTATTTCAATGACGATTTCATGGCCCACCGATTCCAGACCATGAAGATCGACCCGTCCACTGCCGGTCGTATGTAGGCTGGTTTTTGCGTTTTGCGGGTTTTGCTAAGCGGCTGGTCGGGCGATGTTCCGGCTGGCCGCTTTGCTTTGGGTGGCTGATTTTGAACGATTTCGGACGATTGCAGTGGGGTTTTGTTGCGGGTTTTGCCGCGGGGGATTTGATTCTTCCGGATTATTGCCGTTTGGGATTCGTGCCTTCCGGCTGTCTGGATGCTTGACTGCTGTTGCCGCGCCTACGCCGCGATGCTTTGCGCCAGCTGGCGGATGAGGTCGGGGCGATGTCCGCTCCATGAGGAATTCGGTGAGATGACGACCGGAATTTGCTTGAAGCCGGCGTCCTTGATCTGTTCGAATGTGGACGGATTCTGCGTCAAATCGACCGCCACGTACCGCACTCCCAGTTTGGAAAGCTCTTGTTCGGTGGCCTCGCATTGAGGATTGTTCGGATTGGTGAAGACGGTCACGGTCATTACTTTTCCTCCCTATGCAATCGGCTTCCTTTGGTGCGGAAGATCTTGTCGGCCACGTTTTTTGATTTTGCCCGGCTGAGCAGGCCGTTCATCAGTATACACTACCCGTAGTGGCGTTTCGTGCGTTCGCCCACTGTATATAGTGGGGAATTTCCCGTAATACCGAATCTATGCGAACAAATGTTCGATATATTCGAGTCTATCATTATCGTCGATTGCGCCACGCCGGTTGCATGCGTATGGTCCGTCCGCGAATCGCCCGCGGGCTGTTCGCTATTCATTTCGGAACACATATTGCGATTTCGCTCGTTTTCTTACGATTGTGAGCGAAAGGTGGTGCCGCATAGTGCGGTAGGGGGTATAAATCGCCTTATTTTCCATACTTTTCGGCGCACGTCGCGAAATAATCGACCGAAATTGCGATTCGTGAGCGAAAGAGGGTGCGCGATATGGTGCGTTCCGTATTGAAGTGCTGAGACCTCATCCCGAAACAAATGAAAAAGTCCTGAGAACCATCGGCTTCCAGGACTTCGAACCTGTGCCCCCCGTGGGATTCGAACCCACAACCCACGACTTAAAAGGACGCTGCTCTAACCGTTGAGCTAGAGGGGCAACAGCAACATAGTATACAGCATATTCGGACCAGTCGCCACCGCGGGCGTCGCGCGGACGTCAAAGTGGTCATCGGAGCGTTGGCATGCCTACAATCGAAACCATGTCATGCACCACAATCCTTGTAGGCAAGAAAGCAAGTTACGACGGTTCGACCATCATCGCCCGCGACGACGATTCCGGTTCCGGCCGTTACGATCCCAAGAAATTCGTCGCTATCGCGCCGCAAGAGCAGCCGCGCCACTATCGCAGCGTGCTCAGCCACGTCGAAATCGATCTTCCCGACAACCCGTGCCGCTACAGCATCGTGCCGAACGTGCTACCCAACCGTGGAATCCTTGCGGAAGCGGGCGTGAGCGAACGCAACGTGGCCATGAGCGCCACCGAAACCATCGTCGTCAACGAACGCGTGCTCGGTGCCGACCCGTTGGTCGTATTGCAGCCAGCCGACGAAATCACAGGAAAGCCGGAAATCCCTGGCGGCATTGGCGAAGAGGACATCATCACCCTCGTGCTGCCGTACGTCAACACCGCGCGCGAAGGTGTGAAGCGCCTCGCTGAACTGCTCGAAATGTACGGAACCTACGAATCGAACGGCATCATCATTTCCGACGTGGATGAGATCTGGTACGTCGAAACCATCGGTGGACACCATTGGATCGCCCGCCGCGTGCCGGACGACAAATGCGCGATTATTCCCAACCAGCTTGGCATCGACTATTTCGATTTCGACGACGCTTTCAGCGACGCGCGCGAATTCATGTGCAGCGCCGACCTGCAGGAATTCATCGAAACGCATCATCTCGGTCGCGCGTCGGGCGTGCAGGTCGGCATGAACGGCGGCCGCTGCAACCCGCGCATCGTATTCGGCACCGCCACCGTGAAGGACCACATCTACAACACGCCGCGCGCTTGGTATATGTACCGCTATCTCGACTTGGACGACGCGGAAAATCACACGCCCGAATCGGATGATATTCCATGGTGCCTTGAACCGGAGCACGCCGTGACCGTCGAGGACGTCGACTTCCTGCTCGGCTCGCATTACGAGGGCACCCCGTACGACCCGTACGGCACGCAGGGAACGGAGGAAAGCCGCCATCGCTACCGTCCGATCGGCATCAACCGCACCGGACACATGGTGGCCATGCAGATTCGCCCGTACGCGCCCGTCGAAAGCCGTTCGATCATGTGGATTTCGTACGGTTCCGGCGCGTTCACCACGTCCGCCCCGTTCTATGCGAACGTCGACGACACCCCCGCCTACCTGCGCGACACCACGCCGGAAGTCTCCACGGACTGCCTGTATTGGACGAACCGCCTGATTGCAACGCTCGCCGACGCGCACTTCTACGAGACGAGCAATGCGATTGAAGGATTCTCGGAAGACGTCCGCTCCTTCGGCCACCGTTTGGTGGAACGTACGGATGGCGAGCTTGCGATTGGTGGTGCGGAGGCGGACGCCAGTGCTGGTTCTGTGTCCGTTTCGGTCCGTCTCGCGGCGGCCAACGACGAAATGGCGGAATATTTGCGATCGCGCAATACGAAGCTGCTCGGCGACGTGCTGTATACGTCCAGCAACCTCATGCACAACAGTTTCGCCATGTCGGATCGCTGGAACTAAGCCCGCTGGTGCTTTCCGTGTCCGTTTCTCCCGAATCGGACACACAGGCATCAAAATGAAGCGCTCCTGTGTCCGAATCACCAGAAACGGACACAGGAGCGCCTAGCCGATCGCAATAATCGCAATACTCACGCAATATCGCGTAAACCCTCTATCGCGCGAAACCTGCGAAACCCGCGAAACCCGCGCGAAATCAGTTGAACCCGACCACATGTTCCGCCACGAAATATCCCTTTCGAATCACAAACCGGCCGAGCGAACCATGTAGGTTCAGCGCGCGCGACATCGCCTTCTTACGCACGTCCTTGTAAATCGTCGGCGAATACGCCTCGATATCCGCCCAAAGCTGCTTTTTCTTCTCGTAATTCGCGTGATCTCGCGAGAGGATCATGAATACGCTCGCCACGGAGCTTTCAATCGCAAGAAAATGAATCATATAGCGGTACAGGCCGTCTGGCACCGTACCTCGTTCGGGGGTGGCGCGCACCATGCACTGGTTGACGAGCCGCAGCTGGTCCACACGTCGAATCATCACGTCCGTCTGCACGCTCTGCCCGTCGCGGCCGATGAAATAGTGGTAGAACGGCGTATCCACGTATTGCAGCGACTTGACCCACGGGAACGGCTGGTACGCGTAGATGAAGTCCACGTAGAACGTGTGCTCCGGCAGCTGCATCTTCGATTCGCGCACCACGGCCGTACGGTAGATCAGCGCGTGCATGAGAATGTATTCGGTCAGCCCGAAATGCCCCAGATCGTCCCATGTGAGGCGCCTGCCGGGCTCCATGGCATGCCGGAAGTTCACGACGTGCTTGTTGCGCTTGCCCACCTTGTCGTACACGTAGTTGGTGACGAGCATGTCGAGCGGCTCGTCCTTATCAACCTCGCCGCGCAGCACGGCCATGACCTGTTCGAGCGATTCCGGGCCTACCCAATCGTCCGCGTCCACGACCTTCACGTACATGCCGCTCGCCGCCGCGATGCCGGTGTTGACCGCGCCGCCGTGGCCCTTGTTCTCCTGATGGATCGCGCGCACGATTCCCGGATTGCGCGCCTCGAACGTCTTCGCCATCTCCAGCGTGCCGTCGGACGAGCCGTCATCCACGATCAGCACTTCGATGTCGTCGTTGTGCTTCGACGCGATCAACGATTCGACGCACCGTTCCAGGTATTCCGTCATGTTGTACGCGGGCACCACGAAGGTGAGCGTCTTCTTCTCCTGCATATTCTTCCTCGGATCGGGCTCGTGTCGGGCCGTGCGGCTGGCCGACCGCTCCGGCCAAAAGCATAACGAAACTAACGTAGCACCATGTGCGGTTCCGGGGCACGGTTTTGCACACAAACGGCACCCTGAAATACGCAATCTGCACCTGAAATTTCCCCTAGGGTCATTTCGGGTGACGGTATGTCAGTTTTCGTCAATTGTTGATTGTTTTTGCGATTCGTGCGGGCTTTGCGGGTTTTGCGATTCGTTCGTCTCGTCTGATTCGTTTGATTCGTCTGCCGCTTGCGATCCGTCCGTCACGGTCGTCCCGTCCGTCGCGTCATCTCCCGCAGCAACCGCCTTCTCCTGCGATTTCGCGGCCTTCTTGCCCTGCTTCTCCTGCTTGGCGATCGCCTTCGCTTCCCGCGCGGCCTGCTTTTCCGCCTCGCGGGCGGCCTTTTCGCTTTCGTAGCGCAGTTCCGGCTTGGCTTCCATGCGGCTCAGCCCATACCATGCCAGGTTCACGATATGCGCGGCGAGCTGCTCCTTGCTGAGCTTGCGTTGGTCGGCCCAGTATTGGCAGGTGTACACGGTCATGCCGATGAGCATCTGCGCGTAATACGGCACGCTTTTGGCCGGCAGATGCTGGCGTTTGAACGCGTCGGTGAGAATGTCCTCGACGCGTACGGCAATGTCTCCAAGCAGCGAATTGAACGAGTTGGACGGGTCGGTTTTCGGCGAATCGCGCGTGAGCACGCGGAAGCCTTCGGCGTTTTCCTCCACGTAGGTGAGCAGCGCAAGCGCGGTGCGTTCCACGATTTGGCGCGGATGCGCCTGCGGGTCGGACAGCGCGTTGATGAGAACGTCGGTGAGCGCGCGCATTTCGCGGTCCACCACCACGGCGTACAGGCCTTCCTTTCCTCCGAAATGTTCGTAGACGATGGGTTTCGACACTTTTGCGGTCGAGGCGATCTCTTCCACGCTCACTGCTTCGAATCCCTTGGCCGCGAACAGCGATCGACCGATTTCGATAAGCTGCTCGCGCCGCTGGTACGACGTCATTCTGGATGTATTGGCCATATTGCCCAGTTTTTCACGTCCCGTGGATAGCCCCATTGCCTGCCCTGGCAGAGATGAGTGGCGTGTCCGTTGCGCTTTTTAGGCTGGAACCATGGATACGAATGTGATTATTGCGATTGTCGCGGTCGTCGTTATCGCGGCATTACTTGCGATTGGCGGATGGTGGTTCGGTAAGAGCCGCAAGTCCGCCGTGGACAAGTCCACTGAAGCGGCGAAGGCGAAGGCCGATGCTCGTTTGGCTACGGAGAAGTCCGCCGCGCAATCTGCCGCCGCAAGTGCCGAAAACGCTGAGAAAACCAAGGAAACCGCGGAATCCGCAGCGACGGAAGTGGAATCCGCGACTTCGTCTGCCACACCTGAATCGCCAGTGGCAACTGAACCAACTCCGGTCGGGTCAGCCGTAACTGAATCCGCGACCCCAGCCGTCGAAACCCCTGAAGCCGCCGGCTCCCGCATGCAGCGGCTCAAGGCTCGCCTGTCCAAGTCCGGCAACCCGTTCGGCAAAGCCCTGTTCAACATCCTCGCCAAGGATCAGCTCTCCGAAGCCGACTGGGAGGACGTCGAAGACACCCTGCTGCTCGCTGACGTCGGCGCGGAGGCGAGCGAGCAACTGGTGGAGGAGTTGCGCAACGACGCCCGCATCGCCGGCCAGTCCGATCCGGCCGAAGTGCGTGCGGCGCTGAAGGACAAGCTGCTGAAGCTCGTCGGCACCGACGTCGACCGTCGGCTCAACGCCGACAAGGAAGGTGCGAACAAGCCGAGCGTCATCATCATGGTCGGTGTGAACGGCACCGGCAAAACCACCACCGCGGGCAAGCTGTCACGACTGCTTGTCTCCGAAGGCAAGCAGGTCATGCTGGGCGCCGCCGATACGTTCCGCGCCGCCGCGGCCGACCAGCTGGAGACTTGGGGCGCCAAGGTGGGCGTGCCGGTCGTGCGTTCCGACAAGGACGGCGCCGACCCGGCGTCCGTCGCGTTCGAAGCCAGCGCCAAAGCCAAGGAAGAGAACGCCGACGTGCTCATCATCGACACCGCCGGCCGTCTGCAGAACAAGTCCAACCTTATGGACGAGCTCGGCAAGATCCGCCGCGTCACTGAAAAGAACCTGCCCGTGGATGAGGTGCTGCTCGTGCTTGACGCCACCACCGGCCAGAACGGCATGATGCAGGCCAAGGTGTTCGCCGAAGCGATCGGCATTACCGGCGTGGTCCTGTCCAAGCTTGACGGCTCCGCCAAGGGCGGCATCGTGATCTCCGTGCAGAAGGAGCTCGGCGTGCCCGTCAAGCTGGTCGGCCTGGGCGAAGGCCCGGACGATCTCGCTCCGTTCGATCCGGAAGGCTTCGTCGACGGCATCCTCGCCTGACGTTCCCATATTTTCCGGATTTGCGATTTCCGTAGCGAAAACCTCCCGTCACGTTCCGTACGTGGCGGGAGGTTTTCGTGTTGCGATTACTGCTCAGCGCCAGCCGTACCGGCAGCCGCAGCCCCCACTCCCGGCACCTTCCGGATCGTCAGCTTCAGCAGCAGCGGCGCGACCAGCGTCACCAGCGAAATGATGAAGATGATCGTCGAATAGTATTCGCTGCCGAGCACATGCTCGTTGAAGCCGATTTGCGCGGTAATCAACGCCATCTCGCCACGTGGCACCATGCCCGCGCCGATCATCAGCGCCGAAGCGCCGCCGAAACCGGCCATGCGGCCACCCAAACCGCAGCCGACGACCTTCGTGATCACGCCGAGAACCGTCATGATCGCAATGAACACGATCATCTTCGTATCATCCACGCCTGTGGTCTGCAGGCCGATGCCCACGAAGAACACCGGCACGAACAACGTGTCTCCAACCGGCTCGATATACCGGTCCGCGTCCTCCGCGTAATCGCTGTTGCTTACCGCGATGCCGGCGAAAAACGCGCCCACCGCGTAGCTCAACCCGGCCAGATTCGACGCCCACGCCATCGCCAGGCAGATGATCACGGCCATCACCGCGATGCCGGACGGCGCCTTCAGCACGCCAGCCAGCGTCATCAGCGCCGGCGCCACCCAAACCACCACCACGGCGGCCGCCACAAAGAACAGCACCTGCTTGAGCAGAATCAAACCCAGCCCTGCCACGTCCACGCTGCCGGTGTTGACGAGCGTGCACATCACGGACAGCAGGATCACGCCGATCACATCGTCAGCCACGGCCGCGCCGAGAATCGACACGCCTTCCTTCGAATCAAGCAGTCCGGCTTCCTTCAGCACCGCCACGGAAATCGACACGGACGTGGCGGAGAACACCACGCCGATGAACGCAGCCGGAATCGGCTTGAACCCGAACAGCAGGCTCACCCCACCCATGATGGCGACGGGGAAGACCACGCCCATGCAGGCGATGATGATCGCCGCCTTCGAATATTTCTTCAGCAACTGCAGGTCGCAGCCGACACCGCCCAAAAACATGAGGATGATGATGCCGAGGTCGCTGAACAATGACAGCGAATCGCTCATGTGCATCACGTTCAGCAGCGAAGGGCCCACGAGAATGCCGACGAGAATCTGCCCGATCACTTCCGGCAGCTGCGCTTTGCGGCAGATCAGCCCGGAAACCGTGGTCAGCATCAAAATGGCGCACAGTGAAATGATGAACGTTGCCATGGTCCTCGCCGCTCTCTCGTTACGCGCGTCATACGTTCGCCGCACCGCGCGTTCGGTGTACATGCCACGCGCTCGCCGTACGCGGCGTTCTCCCGTCGCGTGCCACGCGTGTTCCGTAAGTTTCAGCTACCCAACTTACTCCGTCCGCAGCGTTGCCCGCCGCTTCCGTCCACCGTCGCAATTTCATATTGCGATTGCCGGGCGATTATGCCTTCCGTATTTCCGTACCGCCAGTTTCGTTGGAATTCCGCCATTTTTCGGCGTAGGTTGACGTTTCGCGCGGATGGCGTTACGTTGGCGTAACACGTCGTAACGTTTTCAAAACGCGGCCGGCGTTCCATATCGTTCTGTCAGCCCCACACGATGGGGACGGAAATGTTGAACCAAATATAGAGAAAGAAAGAGGAGGGTGACATGGGCCAGCTTGATTCTGGAAATGCCGCGTGGATATTGACTTCCGCGTCCCTTGTGTTCCTCATGACGCCTGGTGTGGCGTTCTTCTATGGTGGCATGGTCCGCGCCAAGGCCGTGCTGAATATGATGATCATGGAGGCGGCCGCACTGTCCGTCACGATGATCATGTGGGTGCTGTGGGGTTGGTCGATCGCCTACGCCGGCACCTCGGTCGGCGGCATCTTCGGCGACCCGGCAACCGGCTTCCTGCTGAAGGACACCATGGTTTCCGATAAGGGCGTCTTCACATCGGCGGCGCTGAACGGCAACAACTACCCGGTCAGCGTGGACGTGGCCTTCCAGTCCGCGTTCGCCATGATCACCGTCGCGTTGATCTGCGGCGCCATCGCCGAACGTGTGAAGTACTCCACGTGGATGATTTTCGTGGCGCTGTGGATCACGTTCGATTACGCTCCGCTCGCCCACATGGTGTGGAACGGCGGCCTGCTGTCCGCTGACGGCGCCATTTCCCAGGCGATCGGCGCAGCCGCCCACGATTTCGCAGGTGGTACGGTCGTCCACATCAACGCCGCAGTCGCCGCTCTGGTCATCGTGCTGATCATCGGCAAGCGTAAGGGCTTCGGCACGCAGCCGTTCCGCCCGCACAATGTTCCGTTCGTCATGCTCGGCGCCTTCCTGCTGTGGTTCGGCTGGTTCGGCTTCAACGCCGGTTCCGCCTTCGCAGCCAACGGCACCGCCGGCTACGCGTGGGTTTCCACGTCCGCTGCAACCGCTGCGGCAATGCTCTCCTGGGGCTTCACCGAGAAGATCCGCACCGGCCACTACACCGCAATGGGTGCCGCTTCCGGCATCGTCGCGGGCCTCGTCGCCATCACCCCGGCCGCCGATGTGGTCTCCCCGCTGTGGGCCATCGTGCTCGGCGCCATCGCCGGTGTGCTCACCTGCCTGGCTTGCGGTCTGAAGTTCAAGCTCGGCTATGACGATTCCCTCGACGTCGTCGGCGTCCACGGCGTTGGCGGCTTCACCGGCACCGTGCTCATCGGCTTCTTCGGCGAAGGCACCGGCCTGTTCGCAGGCGGCGACTGGAGGCAGCTGGTCGTCCAGCTCATCGTCGCTCTCGTGGCCATCGTCTGGTCCGCCGTCATCACCGGCATCATCGCCTTCGCTCTGGAGAAGACGATCGGCTGGCGCGTCACCGAAGCCCAGGAAGTCGGCGGCATCGATCTTGCCGACCAGGGCGAACGTGCTTACGATTTTGCTGGTACCGCCAGCTCCGTCCTCAAGGAGGTGAAGTGAGATGAAGCTCATTACCGCTATCATCCAGCCCCATAAACTCGACGATGTCAAGGAAGCCCTCGCAGCCGCGGGCGTGCACGGCCTGACCGTGTCCGAGGCAAACGGTTATGGCCGTCAGCGCGGCCACACCGAGGTCTACCGTGGCGCCGAATACACCGTGGATCTCATTCCGAAGATCCGCATCGAGGTGCTGTCCGACGATGCCGATGCCGAAACCCTGGTTGGCGTGATCGTCAAGTCCGCCGGCTCCGGCACCATCGGCGACGGTAAGGTCTGGGTGGCTCCGCTTGACTCGGTGACCCGCGTGCGCACCGGCGAAACCGGTTCCGCCGCCATCTGATCCGTCCGGCCTTGTGATCGGGCCGATTCGGACAAGATGAAATAAAGACCCCCGGGCTTGAAGTTCGGGTTATCAATTACGACACATCCCCGTACGTGCCTCGCGCCGTGCGGGGATTGTCATAAGTCGTCATAGGTTTCATAAGGAACGTGCGTTATGACTTCAGCAGTCGATGGTCTCAAACAACGGTTCATGGCCATGAGCCAGCCCGACGCCGACGGCGTCTACCGCAATGGCGCGGCGAAACGCAAAGCCCGCACGGACTTGGCCATGGGCAATCTCACACAGTTGTGGAACGAAGCCTGCGAGACGGTTTCCTTCGATGTTCCGGCAACCGGCATCGGTCTCGGCGCGGTCGGTTCGCTGGCACGTGGACAGGTAGGCCCCAGCTCCGACCTTGATCTGGTGGTCATCTACGAACCGCACGCGCTGACCGACCAGCAGCTCAACGAGCTCGCCAACAAACTGTGGTATCCGATTTGGGATTCCGGCCTCGACCTCGACCAGTCGGTACGTACCGTCGCGCAATGCGAGGCCGTCACCGACCGCGACCTGCCCGCAGCCATGGGATGGCTGGACGTGGCGCCGATCGCGGGGGACACTGGACTTATCGAAAGCACAGCCGTATCCATATTGGAACGATGGCGCAAGGCCGCACGCAAACGTCTGCCGGAACTGCTCGGCTTCGCCAAATCGCGCCTCGACGAATTCGGCCGCATGGCCTACATCAACCAGCCGGACATCAAAGAGGCACGCGGTGGTTTGCGCGACTCCGTATTGGTGTCCGCGCTCGCCGCATCCTGGCTTGCCGACCGTCCGCACGGCACGTATGACGACGCCGTCGAACGGTTGCTGGACGTGCGCGACTGCATCCATCTGGTCGCCGGCAAAGATACGAACATGCTGCTATCGCCCTACCAAGCTAAAGTCGCGGCGATGCTCGGTCTGGCCGATCCGACGCTGCCCGATGGCGAACGTGAGGCGAAGTCGATCGACGATCTGCAAACGTTGCTGGCACGCGTCGGCCGTCAGATCGCGTTCTCCCTTGATTCCACCGCGTCGCGCGCCGAGCATTCGCTGACGCACGACAAGCCGCGATTCGCCTTCTTCCAAGTGTTCCAGCCGCGCGGCGGCGGCAAACGTCAGGCACCGACCTTCGATGTGATCGCCCCCGGCGTGGCCAAGCATGAAGAGGAAATCGTGCTCGCTCCGGGCGCGGAACCGGCCGCCGACCCGAACCTCGTGCTGCGCGTGGCCGTCGCAGCCGCGGAATACGGCCTGCCGATCGCCCCGGGAACGTTGCAAAACCTCAAAAAGTGTCCTATCGGCGACCGCAACTGGACGGACGAATCGCGTGAACTGTTCATACGACTGCTGGCTTCCGGCCCCGCGCTGCTCAACGTGTGGGAAGACATCGATTTCATCGACGTGCCCGGCAAGCTCATCCCCGAATGGTTGGGCGTGCGCAACCGGCCAAGCGCGTCCGCCGCGCACCGCTATACGATCGACCGGCACATGGTGGAGGTCGTCACGCGGCTCGGCCGTGAAACACCCAGCGGTGGGCGGTACGACGACCGGCATTACGAGGCGCTGCTGCTCGCCGGCATCCTGCATGACATCGGCAAACGACCGGGGGTGGCCAACCATGCGGCGGAAGGCGCTCGGCATGCGACCGTGGTCGTGGAACGCATGGGATTCGACCGCGACATCGTCCGCTGGGTCACGCTGCTGGTACGCGAGCATCTGACATTGTCGGAGTTCGCCACAGGCCGCAATCCCAATGATCCCAACGTCGGCGATGATCTGGCCGGCCGGCTCGACCATAATCCCGTGCTGCTCGACATGCTGTTCGACCTGACCCGCGCCGACGGCTCCTCGTTGGGGGCCACGTCCGGCGAGACCATCTCCAAACAGTACGGGTGGAGCAAATGGCGTGAAACGTTGGTGCGCACCATGTACAACGCCACCCGATACCACATGTGAGCGCCGGTTTCTCGCATGCGCCAAGCCGATATGCCCCCGTATTTCTCGTCGTTTACGGAAAAGCGGGGTGCATATCACCTTCCGTTCACTTCGGCAAATCGAAATAAGGGAATCGGGGTGCATGCTTTAGGATGTCCCCAAGTTGTCCACTCAGTTATCCCCACTCTGTGGATAAGTCGAAACGTTTTCCACATGGTTATCCCCAATATGTGGATAACTCGGCTTTTTTCGACTTTCTTATCCACACCAAAGCCATTCGCGCGTGTCGTTCGGTGGATGCGGAGATTCATCCATAATCTCAATGCAACACCGGTCGTGACGGCACGCACGTATTATGGTTTTCCTCGGTATTGAACACATTCGATTGACTGCTGCGGTTGGAGGGACATGGCGGAGAACGACTCTTGGAACAACGGTTCGGCGCAGAACCGCGGATTTTCGAACGCTGGAAACGGTGCGAACGGCATGAACGGCCGATCCAGCCAAGCCGTGCGCGACGCCCTGTTCGACCGCGTGCCGCCGCATGACGACGCCGCCGAAATGGCGGTGTTGGGCGGCATGCTGATGAGCAAGGACGCCATCGGCGAAGTATCGCAGATGATCGACGTGTCCGACTTCTACCAGCCACGCAACCAAACCGTGTACGAAGCGGTCATCAAACTGTTCTCGGCCTCCCAGCCGGTCGACGCCGTGCTGGTGGCCAACGAGCTGCTCGCCGAAGGCAATCTGGAAAAAGTGGGTGGCTCCGACTATCTGCACAGCCTGGTCGCATCGGTTCCGACCGCCGCAAACGCCACGTATTACGCCGACATCGTGCATCAGCGCGCCATCCTGCGTAATGTGATCGCGGCCGGCACCAAAATCGCACAGCTCGGCTACACCGCAGAAGGCTCGCAGGCCGAAGACGTCGTCAACCTGGCGCAGGCCGAAGTATATGAGATGTCCACCGGCAAAGTGCGGCAGGACTACGCGCCGATCGGCACCGTCATCGCCGATACGCTTGACCAGCTCGACCGTCTGCAAAGCGGCGAAGTGTCCCGAGGCGTGCCGACGGGCTTCCGCGACATCGACGACGTGACGCAGGGCCTGCAGCCCGGCCAGATGATCGTCGTGGCAGGCCGACCGGCCATGGGCAAGTCCACACTCGGTGTGGACTTCGCCCGTTCCGCGGCACTGCATCACGGATTGACGACCATCATCTTCAGCTTGGAAATGAGCAAAAACGAGTTGGCGCAACGTATCATCTCCGCTGAATCCAACATTCCGCTCGCCGCCATGCGCCGCGCGGACGACATCACGCCGGAACGTTGGGCCATCCTGAACGAGTTGCAAGGCAAGCTGCAGAACGCGCCCCTGTTCATCGACGACAGCCCGAACATGAGCCTGATGGAAATCCGCGCGAAATGCCGCCGACTGAAGCAGACGAACGATTTGAAACTCGTCGTCATCGACTACCTGCAGCTCATGACCTCCGGCAAGGCCGTGGAAAGCCGCCAGCAGGAAGTGTCCGACTTCTCCCGTGCGCTGAAGCTGCTCGCCAAGGAGCTGGAAGTGCCGGTGGTGGCGTTGAGCCAGCTGAACCGTGGCCCCGAAATGCGTCAGGACAAGAAGCCGCAGCTGTCCGACCTGCGTGAATCCGGCTCTATCGAACAGGACGCCGACGTGGTGTTCCTCGTGCACCGTCCGGACGCCTACGACAAGGAGGACCGCCCGGGCGAGGCCGACATCATCATGGCGAAGCATCGTAACGGTCCGACCGACACGTTCAATCTTGCGTTCCTTGGCGCGTATTCGAAGTTCAAGGACATGCCCCAGGATTACCAGTCCCAGCAGGAGGCGGTGTGATATGGCTTGGAATTCCTTCGCGACCCCGTTGATCGGCAAGGCCGTGCGCGCGGCCTCCCGTTTGGCGCACGGCGGTGGCAGCGCGTTCCCCGGCAAAATCGTGGAACGCATCGACCCGCAGTTCCTCGCACGCACATTGGCGCAACTGCCGCTCGGCGTGGTGCTTGTCTCCGGCACGAACGGCAAAACCACCACCACACGCATGGTGGCCAGCATGCTGCAATCGCTCGGATTGAAGGTGTTCACCAACCCGACCGGCTCGAACTTCACCCGTGGCGTGGTTTCGTCGCTGCTTGCGGAAGTCTCGCTTTCCGGCAAACTCGACGCCGACATCGCGGTGCTGGAACTCGACGAGGCGTACGCCGTGCATTTCGTCAAGCAGGTGCCGCCCGACTACTGCCTGCTGCTCAACGTGATGCGCGACCAGCTTGACCGTTTCGGCGAGATCGACAACACCGCGCGACTGCTGTCCAAAGCTGCGGAAGCCACCACCGGTACCGTCGTGCTCAACCGTGAGGACCCGCGCATCGCCCGTCTTGCTGACGTGGCGCATACGGAAGACGGCGTGGAAGTACGCTACTTCGGCCTTGACGAATCGTTGCGCGGCTTCTTCCCGTCGGATGACGACATGAGCACCACTGTTGACGCGGAAGCGCACGACAGTGCGGAACATGGCGGAAATATTGGCGATTCGGGCAATGCCGGCGATACTGCCGATGCCGTTGCGGCTGCC
>OHXU01000212.1_pt1 | contig 29553 bp, 19 predicted proteins | sample 1580091 | NCBI WGS metagenome assembly OHXU01 (sample SAMEA3882529, study PRJEB24775) | human gut metagenome | biome: human-associated habitat; feature: intestine environment; material: feces | place: Netherlands | collected 2009/2010 | reverse complement strand
GGCAGGCTATGTCAAGCCACTTCTGCGCGCCTGCGTCGGTACCATAACCGGCTTCGACGATGACCACGTCATGCAATGCGCAGGCCATTTCCACGGAAACCAGCGTCGGGATGCCGATGGACACGTTGGCGAACGGGCCGCCATGCACGTACACCGGGGAGCCGTTCACCGTCTCGGTCTTGGCCGGCTTGACGGCGTCGCCCAAGATGCCGGTGATGCGCCACAGGTCGATGAACTCGCCGAAGGTCACGGCCTTGCCGTCCTTCGTGCCGGCGATCATCTTGGACACGCGGTCGGAGATCTCTTCCATGGAACGGGACAGCACGACGATCTGCATGAGCTCACAGGTCGGGGTGAGCACCACGCGCTCGGGCACATCGCCCTTGCCGCGGTCCACTGCGATCTGGCGCAGGGAACGGGACGGCACTTCGGAGACGCGCGGCACGAGGATGGTGTCGAGCTTGCCTTCGTCCACGGCCTTCTCCGCGAAGGAGACCAGCAGGTTCTGGGCCGCCTCGATGGCGCCCATCTCGCCGCACAGACCCCAGTCGATCAGCTCCGGGTGGGTCAGGGAGGCCTTGCCGCCACCGGAGGCGCCGCCCTTGGAACCGGCTGCGGTGATGCCCATGCTCGGCTGGCGCAGCACGGCTGCCGCGTCGATGCCACGTTCGCGCAACGCGTCGATCAGCGCGATCGTGGTGGTGGTCTTGCCTTCGCCGCGGGACGCCTTCAGCGGGGTGTCGGCGGTGACGAGAACGACCTTGCCATGCTTGCGCGGCGCATCAGGATTCTTCTTCAGGTAATCGAGATAGCCGAACGCATCAATCTTCTGCACCAGGCCGTACTGGCTGGTGAAATCCTCAATGCTGGTCACTGGGTTCCTTTCTTGGGAAAGCATTCCGCCGGACGCGGCGCCGCGCGTGCGATACGCATGCTGCACGTTTCTTGCACGCAACGCAGGCCCGAGCGGAAAAGCAAAGACAACCGCCATTCTAATAAGCCCGCATTACCAATGGAAAAACCGACTCCACACAGCGGACGCGCGCCGACCGTCATGTGAAAACGGTCGGCGGCGAGCGCCGTACGGAAGCCGGAATTCATATATGCATGGGCGGTCGCAGACGGCTCATGGACAATCGCGAAAACGCCTGCGGGAACCGTCAGAAGTCAGACATGTGGAAGCCGTTCTTCATGTTCATGCTGGTGGTGTAGAGCACGGAGTCGAGCAGCTTGTCGGTTTCCTCCTTGAGCTGCGCGGCCATGGTCTCGTTGGCGGCGGCGAGCACTTCGCGGGCTTCGCCGTTGCGCACGGCTTCGATGATTTCGTCCGGTTCCATCGGCTGCACGTCGCCGATCTCGTCTTCGGCGTCGAATTCGTCGACCACGCCTTCCACCAGTCGGTCGATCTGCTCGTCGGTGGCGGCTACCATGCGGTGGCCCATGCCGCCGGTCTTCTCCTGGTAGCGCTCCACCGCGTTGGCGGTGTCGGCGAAGCTGGCGTCGCACAGGGCCGCGATGATGCGGTTCTCCCAGTAGAAGTTTTCGGAGGTGACGCGCGTGGTGGTGTCTTCGAGGTACTTCGGCGTGGAGTCGACGTTCGGGAAGAACGGCACGAGCGTGTTGAACGGGTTGGAACCGTAGGCGATCCACTGCACGGCACGGTTGACCTGCGGGCGGTACGGGCGGATCTGCATGACGGACAGCTGGCTCTGACGGTTGATGCCGATCGGACGGAACATGTGGCGCGAATGCTGGTCGCCGAGCTTGCCGTACGGATCGTACGGGGTGCCCTGGTAGTGGGAGCTCAGCACGTACTTCACGTCTTCGATGGTGATCTTGCGATCAGGCTGGCGAGCCCATGGAATGTCGTCCGCGGTCGGCTGGTGGTCGGCGTCCTGACCGTCCCACTGCTCGTCGTACGGGTTGAGGAAACGCTGCATGTACCAAGCGCGCGGGGTGTTGTAAACATGGTCGGAATCAGAGTGGGAGCCGAACGCGTCACGCGGATTGAACGGGGTGACGTTCTCCACGGCCAGGTCCAGATGGTTGCGTTCGATGAATTCACCGAGGTCCGCGGAGCACATATGCTCCTCCTGGTCGCCGAGGGCATCGTCAAGGTCGAATTCGTCGATGCCGAGCTGGTTCGGCATGGTCACGTATGCCTCGTCCGGCACGCGCTTGGCAATCCAGTGGTGGCCGCCGACGGTTTCAAGCCACCAGATCTCATCCACATCGGAGAAGGCGACACCGTTCATCTCGTAGGTGCCGTACTGTTCGAGCAGCGCGCCGAGACGGGTTACACCTTCGCGGGCGGTCTTGACATACGGCAGTACGAGGGTGAGGAAGTCCTCTTCGCCGATACCGCCGGGCACTTCCGGCTCGTAGCCGTCTTCGCCTTCCTTGCCCTTGGCCGGAGTGAGCTCCACGAACGGGTCGGCGCCGAGCACGCGCTCGTTGGTGGTGAGGGTTTCGGTGGCGCTCATGGCCACGTTCGCCTCGTTGACGCCGGCTTCGCCCCAAATGCCTTCCTTCAGATCCGCGTTCGGCACGGCCGTGTACTGCAGCGGCTCGCCCGGCAGGTCGACTTCCACGTGGGACAGCACGCTCTTGTAGTGGCGCGGCTGCTCGTCCGGCTTGACGACGATGAAGCGCTTCGGGCAGAATTCGCCGTTCGCGCTGTCCTCATTGCGGGCGATGATGGTCGATCCGTCATAGCTTGCGTCCTTGCCGACCAGAATCGTGGTGCATGCCATATATGTAGGTTCCTTTCGTTTGTTTTGTTTACGTTTGCGGTATTCTTTGGTATTTTCTTGCGATTACGCGGTTTGCGCCTTGCCGGCTGTTCTCGCCGGTTTCGCCGGTCACGCCTTGCCGGTCAGGAAGATAGCGCCTTGGTCCGCGATCGCACCGGAATTACGCAACGCGCGTTCCATCTCGTTGAGCCAGAAGCCTTGATTGAGACCATTGAGAGGCGCGGTGGTGCCCCATACGTGCAGGTAGTATTCGTGATCCCGATCAGGCGGATACGGACCGTTGTAACGCATGGTGACGGCCGGATCGCCGCTGCGGCCCTTCAGCAGCGGCGACGCGGCGGACGTGCGGCCCTGCACCGTCTCGGGAATCATCGCGGAAACCGTGCGGGAAAAATCGGCCGGAATCGCCAATGCATGTGAATCGTTGAAATCGTACATCAGCGCGTCCACGGGCAGATTGGCGAGCGACCAATGGTTCCACTGGAAGCCGCACACCGGAATGGAATCGGGATCGACGAATTCCCAATGCAGAAACTGCACGGACGGGTCGAGCTCGTCAATATAGAAGGGGAAGGAAACGATCGGAGTGCCGTCGATGCAGTTCTCAGGCGGCGCCGCCTTAGCGAACGCGTCGGGAATGACGGTGAAATCTGCGGAAATCTTCATGCTTCCAGTATCGCGCATGCGCGTGACGCGACGCGGCCGTATGACGCGTCTACGCCGGTGGCGCAATCGACGCAATCGCAGCAATCGACGCAACCCGCAACCGAAACGACCCCGTCCGCGCGGCGATCGCACGGAACGGGGTCATTCCGGGAAACAGGGCCTATCAGAACCGAATCGCTCTCATAGGCACATTTGCAGTGGCGGAACCCTGCGGCCGCGATGACGCAGCCGCAAAGTCCGGAATAGCCGAGCGAAAGAAAGAAGGGGGAAAAATCACTCGGCCGGCTTGTAGAAGTCGCCGTTGAGGGCGGCGGCCGCCTTGGCCTTGGCCTCTTCGAAGGTGACTTCGGCGAGGGAGGCGCGCACATCGTCCAGCGCCACCGGGGTCATGGACAGCGAGTTGACGCCGAGACCGGCCAGCACGACCGCCAGATCCGGATCGGCCGCGGCCTCGCCGCACACGCCCACCGGCATGCCCTTGGCGTTGCCCGCGTCGCAGATCATCTTGATGGCGCGCAGCACCGCCGGATGCCATGCGGTCTGATAGTTGGCCACGGAGCCGAGGGTACGGTCGGCGGCAAGGGTGTACTGGGTCAGGTCGTTAGTGCCGATGGACACGAAGTCGGCCACGTCAGCCACCTTGTCGGCCATCAGGGCGATCGACGGCACTTCGGCCATCGCGCCCACGAACTTCAGACCGAAGCTCTTGCCGAGCTTGACGAAGTAGTCGGCCTCATGCTGGTCGGCGACCATCGGGGCCATGACCCACAGGTTCGCGTCGGTTGCGGCGTCGGCGGCGGCGAGCGCCTTGAGCTGGCCTTCGAGCACGTCCATGTGGGCGCGCAGGGTACGCAGGCCACGCAGGCCGAGGGCCGGGTTCGGCTCGTCTTCCGGAGTCAGGAACGGCAGCGGCTTGTCGGCGCCGGCGTCGAGCATGCGGATCACGACCTTCTTGCCCGGGAACTGGCTGAGCAGCTCGGTGTAGGCCTTGGTCTGCTCTTCGACGCTCGGCGGCTCGGAGTTGCCGATGAACAGGAATTCGGTACGGAACAGGCCAACGCCTTCGGCGCCGTATTCCAGCGCCTTCGCGGCATCGGACGGCTTGCCGACGTTGGCGAGCAGCGGAATCAGATGGCCGTCCTTGGTGGCGCCCGGCTTGCCACGCAGTTCCTTGGCTGCGGCGGCACGGGACTTGGCGGCTTCGGCGGCGGCGATCTCGTCTTCGCTCGGGTTCACCACGATCTCACCCTTGGCTGCGTTGACGATGACGTTGGTGCCGTTCTCAAGTTCGGCGGCTTCGGCGGCGGAGACGACCGCGACGATGCCACGGGCGCGCGCCAGAATGGCGGTGTGGGAGGTCGGACCGCCCTGGGAGGTAACGATGGCCAGGGTCTTGCTCATGTCGAGCGCGGCGGTGTCGGCCGGGGACAGGTCTTCGGCGACGAGCACGAACGGGGTTTCGCTGACCGGCAGGCCTGGGGCGGGAGCGCCCATGAGGTCGGCGATCACACGCTGGCCGACGTCATGCAGGTCGGCTGCGCGCTCGGCCTGGTAGCCGCCGATGGCGCGGAACATGTCTTCGACCGCGCCGAAGCCTTCCAGCACGGCGCGCTCGGCGGTCTTGCCCTGGTTGATGAGGTCCTTGATGGACTGTGCAAGGGACGGATCGGAGGCGAACATGGCGATGGCCTGCAGGATCGGGGCGGCCTGCTTGGCGCCTTCGTCGCCGTTGGCGGCTTCTTCGGCGCGACGGTTCAGGTCGGCGTTGACGAGGGCGAGCGACTTTTCGACGCGGGCGATTTCGGTTTCCGCGGAGATGCTTTCGGCGCGCGGAGCGTCCGACGGTTCCGGCAGCGGAGCGGCCATGCGAATGACCGGGCCGACTGCGACGCCACGACCGATACCAACACCCTTAATGTTCATGAGAACTCCTTTTCCTGTTTCCTTGGGAAAAAATATGGATACGCAAACGATTGCAGGATTATGCCCGCCTTGCGTAGGTGAGTTACTGCAATGATCCCCACCGTCTTTGCCGGTAAATCATTTTCAGCCTGCGATTAGTATACACGAAATTCCCGCAAAACAAAACCGGTAAACGTTTTCTGTGTTTCGTAAAAACTGTGCTATGATAATCGCAAGAAATGCAGATGCCGGCAAAAGCCGCATAATGCAATCGATATGCAAAAATCGATATACATCGACGTGTAAATATCGAGACAACCCAACGTAAGCAAACCAACCACCAACCACAACAAAGGAGACCATTATGGCAACCCGCAATCTCGTCATCAACGATCCGGTCGGCATTCACGCCCGTCCGGCCGCCATGTTCGCACAGGCCGTCACCGCTTCCGGCCAGACCGTGACCATCGCCAAGGAAGGCGGCAACGCCGTTCCGGCCGGCTCCATCCTGTCCATCATGGGTCTGGGCATCAAGCAGGGCGACACCGTGGTCATCAACGTCGAAGGCGACAACGCCGAGGCCGTGGCCGACAACCTGGCCAACATCCTCGTCAACGCCGAGTGACGCACCGCGCATAACGCACTGACGCACTGACGTACGAACGTTTCGACCGCCCGCCATATTCGACGGGCGGTCGTTCTATTCTTAATAGGTTCTTCGCGGCTCGAACCGGTTCATCAGACCAGACCTTTGACCGAGAAGCACACAGGGGTTCAGGGCACCCTTTAGGGCATTTTGAAAAACACTTAGGGAGCCGGCAAACGCAAGCCGGACACGACGGAAAGGACAGCGCATGGCAGGCAGAACCGACAGCGGCAGCTCAATCACCAACGTCGCGGCGACGGCCGGCGTGTCCATCGCCACCGTCTCACGCGTGCTGTCCGGCAAACGCGGCAAGGACGACGATATCGCCCGCCGCGTGCGCGAAGCCGCCAAACAGCTCGGCTATTCAGTCAACTACGCGGCGAGCGCGCTGCGCAGCGACGTGACGAAAACCATCGGCCTGGTCATTCCGAGCGCCACGGAACCGTTCGCCGCGCAACTGCTCGACGAGATCGAGCCGACCATCGACACCGAATCGCAACAGCTGTTGCTGGGCATCGGAGCCACGCAGGAAGCGCAGGCGGAACGCATCGAATCGCTGGCCAACCGCCATGTGGACGGGCTGATCGTGGTGCCCGCGGCCGGCGCGGACCTTGCCGGAACGCTGAACCAGTACGCGAACACGCTGCCGATCGTGCAGATCTGCGGACGGCAGACCGCGCCGCGCGTGTCCGTGGTAGGCATCGACGAAAACGCCGCGATGGAGGCGATCGTCAAACATCTGGCCGAGCAGGGCATCGCGTCCGCCGCATACATGGCCGGCAACGAGCTGTCTTTCGAATCGGCGGAACTGTTCGCCACATTCCACACGCATATGCGCACTTACGGGCTTGCCACCAGCGAAAACTGGAACCAGTTCGGCGAACGTACCGTGCAGCGCGGTTTCGATTGCGCCATGCGGCTGTTCAACGGGCCGCTCGTGCAGCCGGAGGCCGTGGTCTGCGCCGACGATGCGATCGCGTTCGGTGTGATGGTGGCGTTCGACGCGTTGGGAATCCGCGTGCCGGAGGACGTGCTGGTGGTCGGCTACCATGATTCCGCCATAGCGCGTACCACCATGCCTCGGCTGACGTCGGTGCGTGCGCCGTTTGAGCGTATTGTGTCGGAATGCTTGCGATTGCTGGCTTCCGGCCCTGCCGGAGGCGCGGCTGAGACGACTGCTGCGCCAGGCGGCAGCGTGCGCGCGCCCCGTGTCATGCTCGCCCCGCAGCTTATTGTGCGGGATTCCTCGATGTTCCGCCGGTGAATCGCGAATCGAATCGCCGGTAATTACTGGAAATTACGAAAATCACGGAATCAGCGCGCAGAACAGCGCTTCGAACACCAAAACCGGATTGCCGTTGCCGTTGAGCCTGCGGCGCGCGGTGGCGATGTCCTCCAGCCGGCGCACGGCCCCCGTACGGTCGAGCCGTACCGACAATTCCGTGATGGCGGAACGGTTTTCGAGGTTGATGAGCCCCACCGCGTCCTCGGCGTTGTTCTGCAGCACCGCCACGTCACGGTAGATGCTGGCGGCCGAATTGAGCGCACGGTCGAGCACGTCACGCGTGAGTCTGGTGGCGCGTCGTTTGAGCTCGTCTTTTTTGGCGATCGCATTGTATGCGCCACGCAGTTTCGGAGGTATGCGGTCTTTGGGTCCGAGCCCGTTGATGCGGCGGAAATCGGCTTCCGCTTCGGACGCTTTGACGTTGACTTCCGCTTCGGCCTGCGCCTTCGCGTTGTCGATGAGGTTGCCAGCCAATAGCACGGCATCCGACGCGCGATGCAAGCCGAGCACGCCGACGATGAGCTCGTCGCGGTCCGTCATGACGCGTTCGTCCTTGGCATACAGGCTCGCGATGCCGATGTGCCCCTCCGACAATCGTGCCGCACGCGCCGCGATATTCGGCTCGAAACCTTGCGATTCCAAGAATTTCGCCACCGCCTGATTGGACGGTACGGCCAAGTTGACGATGCGCGTGCGCGAGCGGATGGTCGGCAGCACGTCTTGGGCGCTGGGCGCGCACAGCAGCCAGATGGTGTGCGGGCTCGGCTCTTCGATTTCCTTCAACAGCACGTTGGTGGTGCGTTCCATCATGCGGTCGACGTCTTCGATGATGATGATGCGCCACGGCGCGGTGCCGGGCATCTGCTCGGATGTGGTGATGATGTCACGCACCTCGTCGATGCCGATGGTCACTTTGTTGGTGGCCAGCACGCTCACGTCGGGGTGGGTGCCGGCAAGCACCTGCTCGGTGGTTTTGGTCGGCTCATCGTTCAGGCCATGATCGGGGCTTTCGAGCGCGGCGGCGAACGCGCGGGCCATGTTGGAACGGCCCGATCCGGGAGGGCCGCAGATCAGCCACGACTGCGCGATGGCCTTCGGGTCGCCGCTGGCGATGGCCTTCAGCTGTTCGACCACCTGCGCTTGGCCTACTATGGAGTTCCACACGCTCATGCGATACCCCCGTCAGCGGTGCTCACGGTGTCGAAATCGGCTTTGATACGCGCCCACACGTCTTCGATGGACTGGCTTGCGTCAATGACGTGGAACCGTTCCGGCTCACGTTCAGCCAAGTCGAGGAACGCGACGCGTGTGCGACGCTGGAAGTCGTTGCCGGCCGCCTCCATGCGGTCTTCGGCATGCTGCAGCCGCGCATGCGATTGCGCCGGATCCATATCCAGCAGATACGTGCGTTCCGGCAGCAGACCGTTCGTGGCCCACATGCTCAGGTTTCGGATTTCCGCGGCCGTCAGCTCGCGGCCGCCCGCCTGGTACGCCAAAGAGGAATCGAGATACCGGTCGGTGATGACCACCGCGCCGCGTTGCAGAGCGGGCAGAATCACTTCCGCGACGTGCTGCGCGCGGTCGGCGGCGAACAACAGCGCCTCCGTACGTGGGGCGATGTCGGCACAATCGTTCTCATCCCCCGTATCCACGCCGTGCAACAGCATTTTGCGAATCGCCACGCCCAATGCGGTGCCGCCCGGCTCGCGCGTGACCACGCATTCGCGGCCCTGAGATTCAACATATGCGCGCAACCGTTCGACCTGCGTGGTCTTGCCCACGCCGTCAACGCCTTCAAACGAGATAAAAGTGCCCTGCATGCCTTTCACTGTACCGTGCGCCCCTGCCGTGCCCGGCCATTCGGCCCACGGCTTGGTGTCGCACGATGCCGATTGTCTTGCGGAACATCAGATCGTGCGACGTTTCCGCGCCGCATAACGTCAGCGTGCGGGAACGACTTCAGGACGCGCGTAGCCTTCGTTGGCGGTCAGCCAGTCGACGTCAGCCTTCACGGTGGACGCGGTGGAGCCGATCTCCTTCGCTATACGCGTATTCGCCCAACCCTTGTCGGCCAGTTCACGCACCTTGGCGCGGCGGTCGGCACGCGCCTGTTCGGTCGCGCTCACCTTCTTCGCGGATTTCGCTCCTTTGGCAGCGCCCTTCTTGGCTCCCTTCGCAGCCGTCTTGCGGCCACGACGCTTCGACGGCCCCTGCGCGCGCTTCTCCGCCAGCAGGCGGAACGCCTCGGCCGGTTCGATCGATTCGGGCGCATACTGCTTCGGCAGTGTACGGTTTGTCTCGCCGTCGGTGATGTACGCGCCGTAGAAGCCGTCCTTGATGGTCACGTGCTTCTGGGTTTCCGGATCGGTGCCCAAGTCGCGCAACGGCGGCTTGGCCGCGCCACGTCCACGACCGCGTCCGTACTTCGGCTGCGCGAACAGTTCCTTGGCCTTCTCCAAGTCGACGGTGAAGATCTCGTCTTCGGAAGCCAGCGAACGCGTGTCGGACTTGCCGTCGGCACCGGTCTTGGTCAGGTACGGGCCGTAACGGCCATTGTTGGCCATGACCGTAACCGTTTGCATTTCGCCGGTTTCGGCGTTCGCCTCATCGTAGGAGCCGACTTCGCGCGGCAGGCTCAGCAGTTTCAGCGCGTCTTCCAACGTCAGCGATTCGGGACTCATCGTCTTGAACAGCGACGCCATCTTCGGACGGTCGGAAGCCGCCTTCTTACCGCCGGAACGCTTCGTCTTGCCCGCCTTGCCTGCGGCGGACTCGGCAGCGGTATCGCCGGCATCTTCCGCGCTCGGCATGACCAACGCCACGTACGGGCCGAACCGGCCATTGCGTACCTCGACGGTGCCGCCGGACACCGGGTCCTTGCCCAGTTCACGCGGCCCACCGGAATGGTTTTCAATCAGATCGTGGCCGACCTCGACGGTCAGCTCATCCGGAGCGAGCGTATCCGGCAGCGAGGCGCGCTTCGGATTGCCTTCCGCATCCAGATGCTTCATGTCCTCAAGATACGGGCCATAACGGCCGACGCGCACGTGCAGGCCATCGCCGATATCGATGGTGTTGATCTCACGCGCATCAATCTCGCCAAGCTGCGCCACCTGCTGCTGCAGGCCCTCATGCGCCTCGTCGGCGGATTGCGCCGCGCCATCGCCGGAACCGAAGTAGAAGCGGGTCAGCCACGCCTTGCCGGTCTCATGGCCACCAGCAATCTGGTCGAGGCCGGTTTCCATATCGGCGGTGAACTCGTAATCCACATACTTCGGGAACTTCGTTTCAAGCAGTTTGGTGACGGAGAACGCCAGCCAGGACGGAATCAGCGCACGGCCACGCTCGTACACGTACCCGCGGTCGATGATTGTGGAGATGATGCTCGCATACGTGGACGGACGGCCGATTTCCTTCTGTTCCAACGTTTTGACGAGCGACGCTTCGGTGTAGCGCGCCGGCGGCTGGGTCTCGTGGCCGTCCGCGGCAACGTCCACGGCGGCAAGCTCGTCGCCCGGCTGCATCGGCGGCAGGGAAACGTTGTCATCGGTTTTCTTCGAAGCCTTCGCAGACTTTTCGGCCTTATCGCCAATCTTCACGCCCGCCGCCTCGGCGCTCTTCTTCGCGTCGGCAACGCTACGGCGGCCCTCGCCGGTGGCCTTCATGAAGCCGGGGAATTCGATGACGGTGCCGGACGCCTGGAACATGGCCTCGCCGTCGGATTCGGTCGGCGAGGACAGACGCACGGTGGCGGTGGAACCGGTCGCATCGGCCATCTGGCAGGCCAGCGTGCGCTGCCAGATCAGGGTGTACAGCTTGAGCTGGTCGGCCGGCACTTTGGTGGCGATTTCAGCCGGATCGCGGAAATGCGCGCCCGCCGGTCGGATACATTCATGGGCTTCCTGCGCGCCCGCCGTCTTCGTGGCGTACTGCTTGGGCGCATCGGACAAGTACTTTTCGCCGAAGTGCCGCGACACCGCTTCACGGGCGGCCGCGATCGCCTCCTGCGACAGCGTCACCGAATCGGTACGCATATACGTGATGAAACCGTTTTCGTACAGCCCCTGCGCGGCACGCATGGTCTGGCGCGAGCTCATGCCAAGGCGATTGCCGGCCGTCTGCTGCAGCGTGGACGTGGTGAACGGCGGCACCGGACGGCGACGGTACGGCTTGGTTTCCATCGACGAGACGGTGAACGTCGCATATTCCAGCGATCGCGCGATCGCATTCGCGTGCGTTTCGTCCAGCTGCACGACGTTGTCTTTGACGCCGGCGGCGGTCAGCTGGCCATCATCGCCGAAATCCTTGGAACCGGCCAAACGACGGCCGCCAAGCGACACCATGCGAGAATCGAACGCAACATTGTTGCCGTCGGCGTCGGGCGCTTCCAGCGTGGCGGTGACATCCCAATAGGGGGCACGCACGAACGCCATGCGCTCACGCTCACGTTCCACGATCAGACGGGTGGCCACGGACTGCACGCGGCCCGCGGACAGGCCCGGACCGACCTTGCGCCACAGCACCGGGGACAGCTCATAGCCGTACAGACGGTCCAGAATACGACGGGTTTCCTGGGCGTCCACCATGGCGGCGTCCACATCACGCGTGTTGTTCAGCGACGCCTTGATCGCTTCCGGCGTGATCTCGTGGAACACCATGCGCTTGACGGGCACCTTCGGCTTCAGCGTCTGCACAAGATGCCATGCGATCGCCTCACCTTCGCGATCCTCATCAGTGGCGAGGTAGAGGGTGTCTGCCTTCTTCAGCGCGCTTTTCAGGTCGGCAACGGTTTTCTTCTTGTTGCCGTCCACGATGTAATACGGCTTGAATCCGTCTTCGATATCCACGCCGAACTTGCCGTACTTGGCTTTCTCGGCCGCCGGCACCTGGCTGGGCTGAGCAAGGTCGCGGATATGGCCGACCGATGCCATGACCGTGTATCCGGAGCCCAAGTATCCGCCAATCTTCTTCGCCTTGGTAGGAGACTCCACAATAACGAGCTTGCTGCCGGTAGCCATAGCCACTCCTTATTACTAGTGTTTGCAACGCAATAATACTCACTGAATACGGAGAAATGGCAAACCGCCCGTGTGGCGTATGGACGGCAGCATGCCCGGAACCGGCTGTTTTCAGCGCTTCGGCGGTGCGGGCGGCGCTCCCACCAAACCCAGTTTCGTCAACGGCGAGGCGGTCAGCTGACGCATGGCGAGCGTTATGCCAAGCACCAGCGCGGAAACGGCGGCCGTCAGCAGCGCCGTGGAAACGTACGCGCCGGCATTCGTCCATTCGGCGCTCATGGCGAGTCCCGGCTGAATCTGCCAGATGATATACGCGCCGTACAGGATGCCCAATACGCCAATCGTCAGCATCACACTGCCGACGATCTGCACGCTTGCCGACGAGACGCGCGTGCCCGGCCCATCCATGCCGCTGGCGAACGTGGTGGCAAGCGCCAGCAACGCCAGTCCGCCGACGATCAGCAGCGCCATAATCACGTCGGTCGGACGATGCCATTGCGCCGCGATCACCGACAATCCGACCAGCACCGTATACGCCCAGCCAATCACCGCCACCAGCGCACGCAGCACGCGCGGTACGGCGCACAGCAGCATCACGCTTGCCGCAGCGGCAAGGATGACATGTCCGGAAGGCGCGGAATTATTAGGATTCGATTCCAAATTAATAAGATACGGGCGTGGCAGCAGCGGCTTCAACAGTTCGGCCGCGGCGAAACACAGGCCTCCGAATACAGCGAGCTGCGCGATCGACAGCCACCGTTTGCGCACGATCAGCACGGCAAACGCGATTGCCCCCATGATGACGCTGACGGTGATGACCACTGCGGAAATGGCGAAGACGTGCACGACCGGCGCCAGCCAACCCGGCAACGCGGCATCGAATTTCGACCAGACGATATCCTCATAGCTTTGGCCGTCCATGGTACGCACGCCAAGCCACCAGACGCCGGCGGAAGCGGCAAGCATCAGCAGACCGAACACCACGCACAGCACGATGCTGGACACGCGCGGATGGCGGGTCAGCGGATCCGCCTGAGCCAAGCCTTTGTTGACATCCTGCGGAGAAAGCACCGCCTCGACTTCGCGCATATCAGGGAACGACAACGATTCCAACGGTTCCGCAGGCGTTGCTGCCGTGGGCTGCTGAAGCATGTTCACAGGCTGCTGTGGATCTCGGACAAGTGGCTTGAATTCGTTGGTCATAGTCACCGAGAATACGGCATCGCCCCTACTGTGGGGAACGAATCGGAGAAGATATAGAAAAACCTCCACGCACCCGGAAGAGGCCACTTACCCTTGCTGCATTCCTGCCCTGGGGGAGTTGGGTGACATACCGCCACGCGGAGGCTCTTGCCATATTACACCATGCCCGGACCTCGCCGCACCGACTAGACGCACGGGTACACTTGAGAAGGAATCGCACGCCACCCCTGTGCGTTTGCGTGGCTGCGATAAGCATCGATAACGTTTGGAAGGTTGTTTTGTTATGACTGATGCGGTGGAGTATCCCGATCTGGTGGTCGTGGGCGCGGGCCTGTTCGGCCTGACCGTGGCCCAGCAGGCCGTCGAGCATCTGGGCGTGGGGGTCGAGATCATCGACGTGCGCGACCATATCGGCGGCAACGCGTACAGCTACATGGACGAGGAGACCGGCGCGGAGATCCACAAGTACGGCGCCCACCTGTTCCACACGTCCAACAAGCGCGTGTGGGACTACGTGAACAGGTTCACCTCGTTCACCGGCTACGTGCACCGCGTGTACGCCACGCACGACGGCGAGGTGTATCCCCTGCCGATCAACCTGGGCACCATCAACCAGTTCTTCCACGCGCACTACACGCCGGCCGAGGCGAAGGCCCTGGTCGACGGGCAGGCCGGCGAATTGGCGGGCACGGACCCGAAGAACCTCAACGACAAGGGCATTTCGCTGATCGGCCGTCCGCTGTACGAGGCGTTCATCAAGAACTACACGGGCAAGCAGTGGCAGACCGATCCGAAGGACCTGCCAGCGGGCATCATCAACCGCCTGCCGGTGCGCTTCAACTACGACAACCGCTATTTCAAGGACACGTGGGAGGGCCTGCCCGCCGACGGCTACACCGCGTGGATGGAGAAGATGATCGACGACCCGCGCATCCACGTGACCCTCAGGACCGACTTCTTCGACGAGTCCCAGCCGTACAACAGGAAGGCCTTGGCCGCGGCGGGCGTGCCGGTGGTGTACACGGGCCCGGTGGACCGCTACTTCGACTACTCGCTCGGCGAGCTGAAGTGGCGCACGGTGGACTTCAGGGAGGTGCGTTACGACGAGGGCGACCATTTCGGCTGCCCGGTGATGAACTTCTCCGACGCGGACGTGCCGTACACGCGCGCGATCGAGTTCAAGAACTTCAATCCGGAGCGCGCCGCCTCGCAGAATCCCGACAGGACCGTGGTGTGGGAGGAGTACAGCCGTTTCGCCGAGCGTGGCGACGAGCCGTACTACCCGGTCAACACGGATGCGGACAAGGCACTGTACGCCCAGTACGAGGCCAAGGCCAAGGCCGAGCCGAACACCGTGTTCGGCGGTCGTCTGGGCACGTACAAGTACTACGACATGCACAATGTGATCGATACCGCGTTGACCGCGTACGAGCAGCAGGTCGAACCACTCCTCAAAAAGTGACGCGATATACATTGCGCAACATATGATTCCCCGTTCGTGCTGCTGCGGTGTACGACCATTGGCCACCACCGCCGCAGCGTTCCGGGACAACAAAAATCCCTATGGCATTACCCCAGGCCATAGGGATTTTCATTATATGCTGATTCTGCCTACGAATCAGGCGAGTGGGTCGAGACCTACGAGATGGTTGCCATTGCCATCGCGGGTCTGCCGTCAGCAACGCACGCTATGCGCGCCACACATCCTTGCCGGCGGCCTTCGCGGCCGCCACATCGGCGTCAAGCTGCTCTTCGGTGCCTTCGACCTCACCCTTGATGAATTCCTCCACCAAGCGGCGGGCCTCGCCATCCTCGTGCTGCACGGCCGGCGACTTCATGAAATAGGAGCTCGGAGCCAGAATCGGGCCGGCCAGATGACGGTCGAGCGCGATCTTGGCGGCACGCACGGCGTCAATCACAATACCGGCGGAATTCGGGGAATCCCACACCTCAAGCTTGTATTCGAGGTTCAGCGGCACATCGCCGAACGTGGTGCCCTCAAGACGCACGAAGGCGAACTTGCGGTCGTCAAGCCATGCCACGTAATCGGACGGACCGATATGCACGTTATGCGGATCCATATCGTGCGGCACCACGGAAGTGACGGCGCGGGTCTTGGAAATCTTCTTGGATTCCAGGCGCGAGCGCTGCAGCATGTTCATGAAGTCCATGTTGCCGCCCACGTTGAGCTGGTACGTGCGGTCCAGACGCACGCCACGATCCTCGAACAGACGGGCGAGCACGCGGTGCGTGATGGTGGCGCCGACCTGCGACTTGATATCGTCGCCGACGATCGGCACACCGGCGTCACGGAACTTCTGAGCCCATTCCGGATCGGATGCGATGAACACCGGCAGGCAGTTCACGAACGCGCATCCGGCGTCCATGGCGGCCTGGGCGTATGCCTTGTCGGCCTGCTCGGAACCGACCGGCAGGTAGGAAACGAGCACGTCGACCTTCTTGTCGCGCAGCACCTGAGCCACGTCGACCGGCTCGGCGTCCGACTCCGTAATCATCTGACGGTAGTACTCGCCCAAACCGTCGTTGGTCGGGCCACGCAGCACCTCCACACCCAGATTCGGCACGTCCGCGAACTTGATGGTGTTGTTCTGGGAGGCTCCGATCGCCTCGGACAGGTCCTTGCCCACCTTCAGCGCATCGACGTCGAACGCGGTGACGAATTCGATGTCACGCACGCGGTAGCCACCGAAATTGTTGTGCATCAGGCCGGGAATCTTATCCTCGTCCTTGGTGTCCTTGTAATACTCAACGCCCTGCACCAGCGACGAGGCGCAATTGCCCACGCCGGCGATAGCCACTCGAATGCTCATCTGAAAACGACTCCTCTGTTATGCATTTCGCAGGTATACCAATCCCCAAGCATACCCACAACCGCATTGTAAACTGAAAAATCACTGAAAAACGGCCATATTACGGCAGTCGTCAACAGATTGTCGATTTGTAAAAAAGCTGCGCAAAAACATGTTTTTCCAGTCGGACAGCACCATCTACACCCTTGTTTTTCAGGTCGTTCGGCTACGGTGGAAACCATGGTTTCACGAACACGAAGTGTCAGCTCACGCTCAAAAAGCGCCCGCAGCGGCAGCGCAACGTCCACGACGCCACGGGTGGGCACCACCTACGGGGTCCATGGAGAAGTGCTGAGCAAGCCGCCCCAGGGGCCGAAGCACACTTCGCATCGCGCACCCAAAAAGACCAGAAAACACAAGCATCTCGTGCTCAAATGGGTGCTCGGCATCTTCGCGGCGCTCATCGCGGCAGGTATCGGCCTGTTCGCCTACATGTACATCACCACGGAAATCCCGCAGCCGGAAAAGTTCGCGCTGGCCGAAAAGACGACCGTGTATTACAACGACGGCACCACGCCGATCGGCAGCTATGCGGAGCAGAATCGCGAAATCATCAGCTGCGCAGACCTGCCCGACTACGTCGGCAACGCGATTGTGGCTTCGGAAGACCGCTCCTTCTATACCAATAAGGGCATCGATCCGATCGGCATCGCACGCGCGTTCTACAACAACCTGACCACCGGTAGCAGGCAGGGCGGTTCCACTATCACCCAGCAGTATGCGGAACGCTATTATCTGGGCGAAACCACCTCGTATGTGGGCAAACTGCGTGAGGCGTTCCTGGCGGTCAAAATCGCCCAAGCACAGGACAAGAGCCAGGTGTTGTGCAACTACATGAACACCATCTATCTCGGCCGTGGCGCATACGGCATCCAGGCAGCGGCCAAAGCGTACTTCGGCAAGGACGCGAAGGATCTGACGCTCTCCGAAGCGGCCATGCTTGCCGGCATCATTCCCGCGCCGAGCGTATGGACCCCCGACGTGAATCCCAAGCAAGCTGAAAAACGTTACAAGCGCGTGCTGAACATCATGGACGAAGACGGCTACATCACGCCGGACGAGAAGAAAGCCGCGAAATTCCCGCAAACCATCGAAATCCAACAGAACAACCAGATGTCCGGACCGAACGGATACCTGTTGACGATGGTGCAGAACGAACTCGTCAACACCAAGGCGTTCAGCAAGCAGGACCTGGAAACCGGCGGCTACAAAATCGTCACCACCATTGACAAATCGAAGCAGGACCTGATGTTCTCCACCATCAGTCCCTCCCAAAACGGCATGCAAGGCATCGTGCCCGACGGCATGCAGTTCGGCGCGCTGTCGGTGAACCCCAAGGACGGTTCCATCATCTCGCTGTACGCAGGAGACGACTACCTGACCAAGCAGCTCAACAACGTCACCCAGGCAACGTACGAAGTCGGCTCCACCATGAAGCCGTTCGCATTGCTGGCCGCCGTCAACGAAGGCGTCAGCCTCAACACGTACTTCAACGGCAACTCGTACCGGACGTTCCCGGGCATCACCGAAACGGTGAGCAACTACGGCGGCGAGAATCTGGGATACGTGAACCTGTACACGGCGACGGAACAATCCTCGAACACCGTGTACATGGATCTGCAAACCAAGCTCGGCGCGCAGAAAATCGCCGAAACCGCACGGCAGGCCGGCGTTGACGATTCGTCTTTGGATGGTTCCAACCCGTTCACCGTGCTCGGCAACAACGGCCTGACCCTCAAGGACATGACGCAGGGATACGCCACACTGGCCAACCAAGGCAACAAGCCGACGCTGCATATCGTTGCCCAAGTGCAGACGGCGAACGGCACCGACCTGTACAACGCGCCGACCTCGGCGGAGCAGACGTTCGAAGCGAACAACGCGAACCTCGTGACGAAGGCGCTTACCGGCGTGGTCCAGCGAGGCACCGCCACCGAGGCGCGTGCCACTGGGCACACCATTGCCGGCAAGTCAGGCACCGCAAACGATTCCAACGCAGCGAGCTTCATCGGCTACACGCCGTCCATGCTGACTTCTGTGGCGATGTGGTATCCGGACGACAACGGCAACCCGCAGGAGATTCCCGCATTCGGCAGCTGGACCGGCGGCAGCGACTACCCCGTGCATCTCTTCACCGAATACATGAAGCAGGCACTGGCCGATACGCCGAACGAAACGTTCCCCGACGCCACCGATAACGGCAAGGTCGGCGGACCGGACGGTACGTGGGGCACCGGCGCGCAGAAGACCTGGACTAGAAAGCAGCAGACCACCGTGACTCCGCGCGCTGAGGAAAACACCCAACAGACCACGCCGGATCAGACCGAGGAATCGCAGAACTCCAGTCAAGGCAGTGGCGATGGCGGCAATGCTGGCAACACCCCCTCTCCTGGCGGCAGCGATACCAACGGAGGCAATACCGGAAGCGAAACCGGCAACGACGGCTCTGGCGGTAGCACCGACGGCGATACGCAGCAGCCATAGCCGCTAATCGAAGAGACGGCCACCGCAGTCAGCGAGCACGCGAAAGGGGCTTCCCGGTTCATTCCGGGAAGCCCCTTGGCTTTGCCGCGCGCTCGCGCGGCGCAATCGTCAACGTCGTTCGTCAGAATGCATGCACATGCTGGGCGAGACGGTCGTATTCGGCGCGTGTCAGCGAGGCGACGCCACCGTGTTTCGTATGCGCGGTGAGGAAGTAATCGTCCGCCTGCAACGGAACCCAGCCCTGATCGAGGTTGCGGCTGACCATCGGACGGTATCCGATCGACGGAATCACGTCCACGAACAAGTACCATTCGTCGTCCGGTCCACCGTTGTTGTGGTGGTTGGCGAACACCGCAGGACCTTCCACGCCGCCGGGGTTGCCGTCCGGCACGTAGCCTGCGCCAATCCGGTCCTGCACCTTGGTCCAGGTCGTTCCCGGCTCCCACCAGCGCTTCGCGTCGGTGCGGTCCATCCAGATGCCGGTGCCATGCGCGTTGTCCTTGGTGATGCGGTACGTGCGTACACTGCCGTCCGGCAACGGACGTTGGATCATCGTGGTGTCGATGGCGTCGCCGTGGTTGTCAATGAACACGCCACCATATTCGAACGTGTCCTGCGTGAAATCGGTGGTGGCGCCCCACAGCACGGTGCAGTAGACGTTCTTGTCGTCGTGAGCCTTGTCCGCATCATTGAACACGGTGCTGGACCAATACATGACGAATGCGCCGCGCCCACCGTGATGGCCTTGCGGATAATAGTCCGGCACCCAGAGGCATTCACATGCCCAGGCCATGCCGAGCTCCAGATGGGAGCCGTCCGGCTTGCGGGACACGTCAAGCATGCGCGGCTCGCTCCAATGCAGCAGATCGTCGGATTCCCAGATGATGAGATTCGTGCTGGCGCGATGGCTCCACTCGTACCAGCCGCCGCCGTCGCCTCCGAACACGCGCAGGTCGGTGGCGATGATATACCACGTGCCGGTGTCGGGATTGCGGATGATATGCGGATCGCGCACGCCTGTGGTACCGAGATGCGAAGCCAGCACAGGCTTTCCATCGTTGAGCGGCACCCAACGGTGCGGATTGTCACCGTCGGATATATCCATGTAAATCTTCTCGGCGTAGCCGTCCGGATCCTCGATGAAGTGGACGAGCAGATAGCCGTAGTCGTCGGTTGTGTCGGTCATGGTCCCACCTTGTGGTTGTGAATGAATGAATTGGATAAGTGAATTGCGTGTTCGATAACGTACCGCGTCAACATGCGCGGATACGAAGAAAGCCGCCGCCACGAGAGCGACAGCTTTCTTCGGGAAGGAGGATTAGCCCTGATGCGTGCGGGCCCATGTGCGGATCGCATCCTGCTGCGCCGCGATGGCCTTGTTGCGGGCCAGATAGATGACCAAGGTGATGGAATACAGTGCAAGGCCGATGAGGTCCATCGTGCCCAGGGAGAAGACCACCACGATTGCCAGCCAGATGATCACCCACCGGCTGGTGGTGCCGGGAGCGAGACACCGCATGGACATGATGAAGCTGACGATGCCGATAATCAGCACCAGCAGCGCGTAGATGCCCACCACCGTCGAGGCGTTGTCCACCGCGGAATAGTCCGTTTTCAGCAAACCGTTATGTTCCAGCAGATCGTAGGCTTGGCCTTTGAACCAGCTGGTGAACATGAACAGTGTGATGGACGCCATGATCACGTTGTAGGCGGCGGCGATGGTCATCAGCACTCGTTCCGCCTTGCGAGCCAATGGTGCCGGCGGCTGCATGGTGTTGCCTTGCGGATTCATATCGGTCCTTTCCGTGGTGTGGCCTCATCCGATGTGCGATGCGCAGCTCGGGAAAGATAAAATCACAGGCCCGTCCGTTTGGGGACGGACCTGTGCATTATCTCACTCGGCCGGTATCAGCCCTTGAGGCCGGAGGTGATGTTCAGGGACTGCAGGAAGTACTTCTGCGCGAACAGGAACAGCAGCAGGGTCGGGATGATGGCCATGCAGGTGGCCGCCATCAGGGAGCCCATCTGGTTGTACTGGCCCATCTGGTTGCTCAGCAGCTGCAGACCAGCGGTGACCGGCATCTTGTTGATGTCGTTGAACACCAAGGTCGGCCACAGGAAGTCGTTCCAAGCGCCGGTGAAGCTGAACAGGAAGATGACGATCAGAATCGGGCGGATGGCCGGCAGCATGATGCGGGTGAAGATCTGGAAATCAGTGGCGCCGTCGATTTCGGCCGCCTCGTCCAGTTCCTTCGGGATGCCCTTCATGAAGTTGCGCACCAGGAAGATGTTCGCCACGTTGCCCAGGCCAGGGATGATGCAGGCCCAGTAGGTGTTGACCCAGCCGAGGGAGGCGATGATGCGGTACTGCGGGATCATGTTGACCACGGCAGGGAACATCGAGATGAGCAGCAGGACGAAGAACAGCGTATCGCGGTACTTGAAGTTCAGACGGGAATAGCCGAAGCCTGCGAGCGCGACGATGCACACGGACAGCACTGCGAACACGGTCGAGATGATCAGCGAGTTGCCCAGCCAGTTCAGGACCGGGTAGCTGGCGGATGCCTCGATCAGCGTCATGTAGTTGTCAAGCACCCACTTCGCGGGCAGGAAGTTGAACGCGTTGGAGGTGAATTCGGCCACCGACTTGAACGAAGTCGTCACGGTGTAGATCACCGGAAGCAGCCAGACGACTGCCAGCACGACGAGCACCACATAGACGGCGATCAGCGACGGAGAGACCTTTTTGGTTTTGTTTTCAGGAATTGCCGCGCTTGCGACATTGACTGTGGTTGCAGCGGACATCTTCAGTCCTCCTTATTCATGAAGATCAGCTGGATCGCGGCGATGGCCATCAGGATGATGCCCAGCAGCAATGCCATTGCGGAAGCCATGCCGGCGGCCGCAGGGCCGGCGGGGAACGCGAGGTTCCTGATATCCATCAGCAGCACCTGGGTCTGGTAGTTCGGCCCGCCGTTGGTCAGCATGACCGGCTGGCCCCACACGTTGAAGGCGCCCGTGGTGGTCATGATGGTGGTGTAGAACAGCGGCAGCTTGATTTCCGGCAGAGTGATGGAGAAGAAGATCCTGACCGGACCGGCTCCGTCGACCTTCGCGGCTTCGTAGAGGCTCTCGTCCACGCCGGAGAGCGCGGAACGGTAGATGACGAGGTTGCCGCCGATACCGGCCCACAGCACGAGTACGAAGATGGTGATCCATGCGTACGGGTTCTTGCCGAGCCAGTTGATGTCGGAGTGGAAAGTGGTGTTCAGCAGACCGAACTGGGAGTTGAAGACCATACGCCAGACCAGTGCACCGGCGGCGATGGAGATCAGACCTGGGATGTAGAAGATCGCCTGGAACAGACCAGCGCCCTTGAGTCCCTTCTTGCTGAGCGCCACGGCGAGCAGCAGCGGCACGATGATGGTCAGCGGCACGCTGACCAGCACGAAGAGCAGAGTGTGGCCGAGATCACGCCAGAAGATCGAGTAGAAATAGGTGCTGGGGTCGAAGATCTTCGCGAAGTTCTGCAGGCCGACGAACTTCGGCGCACCGACCATGTTCCAACGGGTGAACGCCAGTCCAATGCCGAAGATAATCGGGATGATGCCGAAGACGGCGAAGATGATGAAGTGCGGAGCGATGTACGGCAGCGCGTGCCAGATGGAGTTCTTGCGCTTCATGGATGATTTTGCGGATCCGATCGTAGATGTCTTGCTCATCACGATTCCTCCTGAATCTCGATTTGGCCCTGGGCCATGAGGTCGAGGGTCTTCAGACCTTCTTCAAGACCAACATTGCCGTAGACGATGTCGTTGTATGTGCCCCAACCAGCGGTCGCATAGCCTCCGTAGAGGTAGTTGGAGGTCTTGATGTAGTCGCGTTCCTTCTTGCTGTTGGTGAAGGACGCCTGGATCAGCTTCTGGTACTCCGGGTTGTTCAGATCGCGGTATGCCGGCGAGATGGAACCGACCTCAGACCAATCCATCCAGTGCTCGTACACGTACTTGACGAAGTCGGCGGCGGCTGCGGATTTCGCCGCGGAGCGGTGCGGATCCTTCAACTGCATCCAGTTGCACTGGTAGAAGAAGTTCACCGGATTGTCGGCGCTGTACTGCAGGGTGTTGGCTTCCGCGATCTTGTCGGCGCCCAAGGTGTTGGACATATTGCCCTGCGCCCACGTGCCAAGCTGCGCGAACACGGCCTTGCCGGAACCGAACGCCTGCTCGCCGTCGACGTCCATCGGGGCGATCACACCGGCGTCGTACGATTCCTTGAGCTTCTCCATGGGCTTGCGCCACACGTCCTTGGTCAGGTCGTCCATATCGTTCTCAAGCGTGCCGCCCGCGCCGTACAGCAGGGACATGAAGGCCCACGGCAGATTGCCGTAAGTCAGCGCGTAGGTGCCCTTGGGTAGCTTGCCCTTGAGGTCCTTGATCTCGTCGATGGTGACGAACCCGTCGTCGAGGATGTACTGCAGGTTGTACTTCTTGACCAGGTCCTTGTTGTAGTAGATGGCCATCTGGTACAGATACAGCGGAATGCCGTAGGCCTTGCCATTGACGGTGACGCCCTTCCAAGTGGCGGGCAGGAAGCTGCTCTCCTTGAGGTCCGGGGCGACCTTCTGCCAATCGTCCATGGTGTCGAGCAGACCTTGGGACTGCAGAACGGCGGTCTGGAACTGGTCGCCGATGATGATGTCGGGGATGTTCTTGCCGGTCTGCATCACGGAGTAGATCTTCGTGGTCAGATCGCCGCCGTTCATCGGCTGGAAAACGACCTTGTAATCGCTCTGGGCGTTGTATTCCTTGACGATGCGCTGCATTGCAGGACCGTCATCGCCCACCAGATTGTTCCAGAAGTAAATGGTCTTGCTTTCACCCGAAGAGGCACCACAGCCTCCGGCGGCAAGCACAAGTCCAAGTGACGCACACACGGCTACGGCAGCCTTGGCAAAGCGCCGCAACCCGGTAAGATGCCTGGATGTAGACATTGTTTCCTTCCTTTTCCTCAACGGACCATCGCTGGACCGCTCCTCGTTGCAATCCGAATGGGAAGAATCCTTTTCGATTGAGCCTCCCTGCTCATTTGCAACGTTGTAATTTTGATTATACAGCTATTTTCATCGTTGTACAAACGGTAACACGCCGACGACAACAGCCAGCTTCATGGATGGGGTTATAGACGGGGTGACCCCTCCGGCCACGCCCCTCAGTGGCCTACGGCCGGAGTTCCCGCAAGCGGGCCACCATCAGCGGGCAACACGTCCGCGGTAGTGGGGGTCCACAGATTATCAGGTTCCGGCACGCCGAAATCCGGACCGTCGGCGGTCCACTTGACCACACCGACGCGCGCGTGGCGATTCGGGTCGAACAGCGGATCGCCCTTAATTTCCGTGTAGTTGCGGCAGTGGTAAATCATCAGGTCCTCGGTGCCGTCCTCGGACTTGGTGAATGAATTGTGGCCCGGACCATACTGACCGTTCTCGGCGCAGGTCTTAAACACCGGCACCGGGCTCTTAGTCCAGGAGGCCTTGTCCAGCAGATCGCTGCCGCGCTCGGCGGTCAACAGCCCCACGGCGTACGGAACTCCGGTGCCGGAGGCGGAATACGTGATGTAGATCTTGTTCTCATGGAACAGGAAGGCCGGTCCTTCGTTGACCAGGAAGTCGATGCATTCCCAGTCGTATTCCGGCTTGGTCAGCATGACGGGCTCGCTGCCCAGCGTCCACGGATTGGCCATCTTGGCGATATACAGATTGGAGTTGCCTTCGACGGCGGGATCCTTCTGCGCCCATACCAAGTACTGCACGCCATCGATCACCTCGGTGGTGGCGTCAAGTGCGAAGGAGTCGATCGGGGTGATGATCTGGCCCTTCTCCACCCAGTTGTCGGAAGTTGGATCGTCGTCGGTGTTCTCCAGCACGAACATGCGGTGCGTCGGCAGGCCGGATGCTTCGAAATCCGTTGCGGCGCCTGCGAAGTAGATATACCATGCGCCATTGATGCGGTGTAGTTCGGGGGCCCAGATGTAGATGCTTGCCGGGCCGGATTCGTGCTTGCGCCACACCACCGTCTCCGGAGCCTTCTGCAGATCGTTGATGCTCGATGCGTGCCGGATGGCGATGCAGTTGTATTCCGGATCGGAGGCGGTGAAATAATACTCGCCGTCAACCTTGAGCACCCAGGGGTCTGCGCGCTGAAGCACGATCGGATTGTTGTAAACAACCATGTTTAGTCCTTCTCAATCCGTTGTTCCAGTATTTACAACGTTGAATATATCATTCTTACATCGTTGTAACAACTTGGGCGCGTCATTGTCGGAAGATGCTTGGATGCGGTGCTGCCGCTGGGCATGGGCGTCCATCGTTTGCGCCATTCATGCCAATGTCGGTGCCGCCGTCGGTCATGGGTGCTCGACACGCTCAAGGCCGTTCGGCCAAGCTTACGGTCGAGCGCCCATGCCCGGCGGCGGCACCTTTGGGGAAGAGCCAACCGATGGGTACGGCAACGAGGGCCGGACGGAAAGTATCCCGGTACGCCAGGAAATTTGCCGCAGGCAGACGAACGCTTAGAGAACGAGGGAATCGGCGGGGAGTTTGGTGGATTGGCGCACGACCAGCGATGATGTGACCTTGCGGAAGACCTTCTCCCCCGGCCTGTCGGCATTCGGGTCACGGCCGTCGATGCGCTCCTTGAGCACTTTCACCGACAGACGGGCTACCGCTTCAAGTCCCGGCGCGATCGACGTCAGCGCCGGCGACAGGTACTGTGAATCGTCGGAATTGTCGAAACCAACCACGGAGATGTCGTCGGGAATGTGCAAGCCGTGCATCTGAATCGCGTGCATCACGCCGGAAGCCAGCATGTCGTTCAGCGCGACGACGCCATCGACTTTGACGCCGGAATCCAGCAACGCGTTCATGGCCCTCACACCATCGCTACGATGCCACATGCCCGATTCGACGACCAGCCGATCGTCGAATTCGACGCCGGCCTCCTCCAGCGCCTCAAGATACCCTTGGTAGCGCAGTGCGGCGGAACCGACTTTCTCCCCCGGATGAACGCCGACCACGGCCACGCGGCGGCAACCGGTCGTCAGCAGATACTGCGTGGCCCGCTTCGCGCCTTCCACGTTCTCGGTGGCGATGTGATCCACCTGGTCGGTGAAGATGCGTTCGCCAACCAGCACAAGCGGATAATCGACCTTCAGCCGCTCGACGTCATCCTGTCCAAGCTCCAATGGGCTGTAGATCAGGCCGTCGATCATCGTCTGCTGGGACCCGTGCAGCGCTTCCAACTCGCCATCGCGCGAATATTGCGTCGGCTCCACGATCACGCGCAGACCGACTTTCTTCGCTTCTTCGATGACCAGCGATGACAGCTGCGCGAAATACGGCATCTGCAGATCGGGAATGGCCAAGCCGATGATGCCGGTCTGCCCTCGGCGCAGGTTGCGCGCCGATACGTTCACCGTGTATCCCAGTTCCACGATGGCTTTGTTGACCTTGTCGCGCGTGGCCTGCGAGACGAATTCGTAGTCGTTGACCACGTTGGAGACGGTTTTGATCGACACTCCGGCCGCCTTGGCCACCTCACGCATGGTCACGACATGCTCGCCGTTCCCCCCCGTTCGCTTCGGCATATATACCCCTTTTGTCATTCAGCGGACTCAGTCGGCATCGAAGAAACCAACCTCCATCGTTACACCAGCATAGTCGGGGTCGAGTTCCTCCGCCGTTTGCATATCCAGGATGGGCATGCCCTCCTTGGACCAGTGCACGCGGCGCACCTGGGCGTCGCGGCCACCATAGCGGCCGTGCTCGTATTCGGCGTTGTGGAACACGTAGATGAGGTTGCCGTCCTCGTCATGCGACCACATGCCGTGGCCGGTGCCGAGCTGCCAACGCCCGTTGTACATGCCGGACTTCTGCAGCGGATAATCGAGCTTCGTCCATACGCTGGCGTCGGTGAGATCGGCCCCCTGTCCGGCCGGGGCGGTGACCAGGCCGGTCGTGTAGTCGATGCCGACCAGCGAGCCCGAGTAGATCAGGAAAATCGTTCCGTCATGCACGATGGCGTTCGGTCCTTCGGCGATCATGTTGTCCCATGCGAATTCCGGCACGACGATCTGCTTCGGCTTGCTGGTGAGCCTCGCCGGACGAGCCGGGTCAAAGCTGGCGATCCAGATGCTGCCGACCTGCTGCCATGCGTAGTACCAGCGGCCCGAATCGCACAACACGGTCATGTCAAGCGAAATGCGCTGGATCGGATTGAGCGTCTCGCCATCCGGGTCGAGGATAGGCTCGGGCACCGTCCAGTTCTCCGGCTCGCGCGGATCAAAATCCGTGCCGTCGGAATGCTGCTTGAGCTGCATGATGTGGCAGCTGCCGGTCCACATGTCCGGTTTGCCGGCACGATCGTTGGGGGTGCCGTCGGGATTGACGCGCGGCCCATCGAAGCAGGGCATGAACAGGACCGACAGCTTGCCGCCGATCACATGCAGTTCCGGCGCCCAGAAGCAGCCGGTCATCGGACGATCTTCGCTATTGAGATCGCCGCATGCGAGCAGATCGATCTCCTTGGCCCGTCCACCCGCGGCGTCGGAAAGCGCTTCGATGGAGTCGGCGATGCGCAGCGGCATATGGGTTCTACCGTCGTTCGGATCCACGCAATTGCCGTCGGTGTCATCGGTGGCGATGAACATGAACATCGGCTTGCCATTGAAATCCCACGCGAACACCGATGGATCGGCGCGCTCCACCGCGAACGGCACCGGATAGACGCTCTGGCGGATCACACCTTCGACGGTACGGGTCTGGCCGGCCTTGAACGTTCCCTCGGAGGCCTCCTGGCCGATGGCCTCAAGCTGGGCCATGTTCCAATCCACCGCGCGCGTGGCCTGCGAACCGTCGCTGTATGACAGTTCCGCACGGGTTGCGGCCAAGGCCAGAACCGCATTCCGGGCATCCTCACCATGCAGGCCCGCATCGATTCGCTGGGCGGGCACGGACGTTCCGGTATTGCGGATGCGGCCGAAGCGCTCGATCAGGCGCTCGGCCTCCGGCTCACTGATGGCGATGCTGTTGCCGACGACGGCGTTCGGAATGCCGCAATCCCCGGTCTGACGCAACGGCTGCGACGACGCCGATTCCACGACATCAAGCGGCCTGCCCGAACCGGCGGCGGCTACGATATCGGCCGTCCGCGCGGTGCGTGCCTTGCCATCGTCACCGGTCCAGGAGACGACGTAGCACGCGTCCGCGGCGTCGAAAGAGACGGACGGGCGATTGACCCCACCGGTGGTGCGCAACAGCACCAGCCCCCGCTGGTCGAACGCCGTCAGATCATCGCTGATGGCGAGCAGGAATGCCGACCGTTCGGAACCGTCCGGTTCACCGCCGCGGGCGGTACGGGTCGCGGCGATGGCGAATCGTCCGTCCGCGAGACGGAACAGGAACGGGTTCTTGAGTGATTTCAGCGTGATATCCATACCGGGCATGACCACGCCATGGGCGACGGCGTCGGTGGCGGGGCGAGGCGCGTCGAACGGGTCGGCGGCGAAGCGCGCCGCGGCCGTGCACGCACGGCGGGACTCCGCGGTCGCAGCGGCGATCGGTACACCGGCCGCGAAGAAGATGCCATAGTTTTCGTTCAGCGGCTGCCACTCGGCGTCATCGCCGGAACGTAGCGCCAAATGCATGCTGTAGGCGATGTCCTCGTTGTTCGCCTCTTCGCGTCCGGTGGCTTCGCGTGTATAACACAGCAGGGAATAATTGGCCGACATGGAAGATCCTTCAGTAAGCAGATACAGGTTTTATAACGATGTACTATACCGTGTTTTACATCGTTGTACAACTTGGTGTGGCGGCCTTGTGACACCCTTCATCCGCGGAGGGGGAAGCGTCACGGAACGCGCTCGTCATACTTGTGAGCGGGCGCATCGCATGGCACATGACAACGACGAGGGGCTTCCCGGTTACCCAGAAAGCCCCTCGAATCATATCCGGCGCGTTTGCTCAACGCGTCCGTGCAATCAGCGCAATCAGCGCTCGGAACGGTTGATGGCCGAGATGATGGCCTTCAGCGAGCTGGTGACGATGGAGGTATCGATGCCGACGCCCCACACGATGCTCGTGTTGTCTTCCTCGCCGATCTGGCATTCCACATAGGAAGCGGCCATGGCATCGGTGCCGACGGACATGGTGTGCTCCACGTAATCCATGACGGAAGCCTCGATGCCAAAGTTGCTCACAGCGTTGAGGAAGGCGGCGATCGGACCGTTGCCGATGCCGGAGACCTCACGCTCGACAGGCTCGTCGACGCCGACGTTCACGCCGCGGTCGAGAATCCTGGCCTTGAGCACGGTGTCGGAACCATCCTCGCCGGAGGAGACGGACACCTTCAGCAGCTTCAGACGGCCCCACTGCTCGAGGGTCTCGTCCTTGCTGTCTCCGACCACGACACCAGCCGCGGTGGCGCCGGATTCCTCGACCGGCAGGTACTCGTCCTTGAACAGACGCCAGATGTCCTCGTCCTTGACTTCCTTCTTGGTCTCATCGGCGTAGTTCTGCACGACCTTCTCGAACTCGACCTGCAGACGCTTCGGCAGATCAAGGTTGTGGTTGGTCTTGAGCAGGTAGGCCATGCCGCCCTTGCCGGACTGCGAGTTGACGCGAATGATGGCTTCGTACGTACGGCCGATGTCCTTCGGGTCGATCGGCAGG
>OHXU01000206.1_pt1 | contig 30628 bp, 29 predicted proteins | sample 1580091 | NCBI WGS metagenome assembly OHXU01 (sample SAMEA3882529, study PRJEB24775) | human gut metagenome | biome: human-associated habitat; feature: intestine environment; material: feces | place: Netherlands | collected 2009/2010 | reverse complement strand
AATAAAAGATACCACAAGGAGAATTTGGAAAGAATGTACAGAAAGAAAGGCAGAGAATGGACAAAGCATATAGACTTTATGTTTATAGATATCGCATGCATTGTTATAGCATTTTTTATTTCATATGTGATACGCTTCGGCTTTAATAACCCATATGTGGATAAGGACTACCGTATACTGGGTGTAGCATTCATTCTGATAGATTTCTGTGTGGAGATAATGGATGACTCATTCAAGAATGCCCTAAAACGCGGATATCTGGATGAATTCATATCGACCTGCAAGCACGTAGTGCTTGTGTTTATGGTGACAGCGCTATTTCTGTTCACCACACAGATGGCTGATATATACTCGCGATTATCATTTTATATCATGTTTCCAATCTATGTGGCAATAACATATGTAGCAAGACTGGCGCTCAAGAGCTTCCTTAAGAAAAATGACTTTGCAGCATCTATGAAATCACTGTTTGTCATAGCACCTGATACAATACTTCGTGATACACTGCGCACAGTGGAGAAAAGCTGTATAGGCTATACAAAGATAGTAGCAGCTTCACTGGATACAGACATGAAGGGTGAGACTATATGCGGCATACCGATAGTTGCAAATCACGATGGCATAGTAGACTATGCGTGCGATGAATGGGTGGATGAGGTGCTCATTCCGCCTTGCAGCGAGGATGAATATCCTGAAAAAATGGCAGATATATTCCTAGAGATGGGAATTGCAGTACATACAGGAATAGCAAAAAACGGTACAGCCCATGGTGGCTACAAGCAGATAGAAAAGATAGGCGACTACACAGTAGTTACATCAAGCGAGAACTATGCAAATCCCAGCGCACTTCTGGTAAAGAGGGGCATGGATATAGTCGGAGGACTGGTGGGCTGCCTGTTCACACTTATCATCATGATATTTGTGGGACCGGCGATATACATAGCATCGCCTGGACCGATATTCTTCTCACAGGAGAGAGTCGGCAGAAACGGCAGAAAGTTCAAGATGTATAAATTCCGCAGTATGTATATGGATGCCGAGGAGCGAAAGAAGGAGCTTGCGGCACAGAATAAAGTGGGCGACGGAATGATGTTCAAGATGGACTTTGACCCGAGAATCATAGGCAATAAGGTGCTGCCAAACGGAAAGAAGAAAACCGGAATCGGGCAGTTCATCAGGAAAACAAGCCTGGATGAATTCCCACAATTCTTCAACATACTAGTGGGAGATATGAGTCTGGTAGGCACCAGACCACCGACACTCGATGAGTGGGAGAAGTATGAGCCACACCATAGAGCCAGAATGTCATTCAGACCGGGACTGACCGGACTATGGCAGGTGAGTGGCAGGAGCAATATCACGGACTTTGAGGAAGTGGTGAAGCTGGATACCCAGTATATTAGGGAGTGGAGTGTTAAGAATGATTTGAGGATTATTTTTAAGACAATTACAGGCGTATTAAAGAGTGATGGAGCAGTTTAAAGACGTGAACAGACGAAAGAGTAAGCATAAAGAAAAACTTAATATTGCTATGTTTGGTCAAAAAAGAATTCCATCAAGAGAAGGCGGAGTTGAAATAGTGGTTGAAGAACTTTGCACAAGGATGGTTGCACAAGGGCATAATGTGACATGTTACAACAGAGGTGGTCATCATGTGAGTGGTTCTGAATATGATTCAAAACGACTTAAAGAATATAAAGGAATTAGGCTTAAAACAGTCCCAACAATAGAGAAAAAGGTCTTGCAGCTGTATCATCATCATTTTTTGCAGCATTATGTTGTGCTTTTGGCCGGTATGACATTGTTCATATTCATGCAGAGGGACCGGCATTTTTCGTGTGGTTGCCAAAACTATTTGGTAAAAAAGTGATTGTGACAATTCATGGATTGGATTGGCAACGTGAAAAATGGAAAAGTGGATTTGGTTCAAAATTTATTCATCATGGTGAAAAGAATGCTGTGAAGTATGCGGATGAAATTATTGTGCTGAGTAAAGGCGTTCAAGATTATTTTGAGAAAGAGTATGGAAGAAAAACAGTGTTCATTCCAAATGGAGTGAATAGACCAAAAATCCAAGAAGCTGAATTAATTACAGAAAAATATGGTTTGGAAAAAGATTCTTACATATTGTTTTTAGGACGATTAGTTCCGGAAAAGGGGATCAGATATTTGGTTGAGGCATTTAAGAATGTTAAGACTGATAAGAAGCTGGTAATAGCAGGTGGTTCAAGTGATACAGATTCATTTATGAATGAATTAAAAGATTCAGCAAAAGATGATGACAGGATTATTTTTACAGGATTTGTTCAGGGGCAGATATTGAAGGAACTATATAGTAATGCTTATGTATATACGTTACCTTCAGATTTGGAAGGAATGCCACTGAGTCTTTTAGAAGCTATGAGCTATGGGAATTGTTGTCTAGTTTCGGATATCCCAGAGTGTACAGAAGTTGTAGAAGACAAGGCATTGGTATTTAAGAAGTCAGATGTTAATGATTTATTCACCAAAATTCAAAAGGCATGTGACCATCCTGAAATGGTTATGAAAATGAAGAATCAGGCAGCTGACTTTATCTGCGAGAAATATAACTGGGATGAAGTTGTAAAGGAAACGATGAAACTGTACAGGAGATAATAATAGATGAGAGTATTGATAATAAATAATCTCCTCTAACCGAACGCAGGTAGTGAGATGCACATAGTGAAAATGCTCAAAAAATAGCGTAATTACTGCACCTTTCAAGAGATGGGTGGAGCTGTGAGAGCGGTTTTTTCTCGCTACCTAGGTTCAGTAACAGCAGATGTAATTATCATAAGAACTTTCAGTATCACTACCTGCGTTTGTATGGAGCACTCTGGTTTATGAATAACATATTGGAAGTGCTTCATCTGAACAGAGGTAGTGAAATAGAACATAGAATATAGCGGTTGACATTTTAATTGCTGAGAAAAATATTTATCAGCAGGAAGACAGTACGTAACCCGTATTGTGAAAAGAAATTTATAAGGAGAAAAGGCAATGATAAGAATTCTTCATTCTGTCAGCAATATGGATCGTGCTGGTATTGAGACAATGCTGATGAACTATTATCGATATATGGATAAGTCAAAAGTCCAGTTTGATTTCTTGTGTAACAAGAAAAAGCCGGGAGCATATGATGATGAAATCAAATCTATGGGTGGAAGGATTTACCATACACCGGGACTGAATCCAGCGAAGTATCCTGAATATCTCAAGTTTATGAGAAAATTATTCCATGAGCATCCGGAATATAAAATTGTTGAGGCGCACAATGGGGCGCTTGGCGTGTATGCACTTCATGCTGCCAAAGTGAGCAAAATTCCTGTGCGCATTTTTCATGCACATGGAGCAAGCATAACGAAAGACTGGAAGCTTCCAATCAAGCTTGTTTGTAAGGCTTGCCTTCCCACAAATATGACGCATCATTTTTCTTGTGGTGTCGAGGCTGCAAAATGCTATTTTGGACAAAAAGTGGTAGATGAAAATGACTATGTGCTGATTCCAAATGCAATAGACGTCGAGCGCTTTATCTATAACCCAGAAATTCGTAATAAGATTCGCAAGGAAAACGATCTGGAAAACAAACACGTTGTGGGGCATGTTGGACGCTTTATGGCGCAAAAAAACCATACATTCTTAGTGGATATTTTTGCAGAGGTCTTAAAAATTGATTCTCAGGCACATCTTGTTCTATTAGGCGATGGTGAACTGATGGATGAAATTAAAAGAAAGGCGGCAGACCTTGGTATCAGTGAGCATGTAACCTTCGTTGGAAATGTTGGAAACGCCAATGAGTGGTATCAAGCATTTGACTGCTTTGTTTTGCCGTCAATCTGGGAAGGCCTTCCGGTTGTGGGCGTAGAGGCTCAGGCAGCGGACCTTCCGTGTGTCTTTTCGTCAGCCATTACAAGAGAAATTGGATTGTCACAGCACGCAAAATTTGTCCCGCTTACAGAATCTGTTTCTGTATGGGCAAAAACACTGAGTGATGCGTTGCAGCAGAATGAGCGTAATGATAACACGAAGTTGATTACAGAACACCACTATAATATTGCCTTTGAAGCGAAGAACCTACAGGAGAGATATTTACAACTTGCTGGAGAAGTGAAATGAAAATCGGAATATTAACACATCAATATATCAACAATTATGGTGCTTTTTTACAAGCGTGGGCACTAAGAGAAGCAATTTCAGAACTATTTCCTGAAGATGAAGTACAGATTATAGATTATGTAAACATAAAACATTATATCATCAATGCCGGGGGGTGGTTTCGATTTTATAAAAATAGAGAAACGCTGAAAGAATGGTTTGCTAAGATTCATCTTCCGAACACTTTTGCGAAAGCAAGAAATCAAGAAATGGTACTTTCCAAAAGATGTTTTAATGCTCGACAGATCAATGAATTAGCATTTGACTGCATTGTTGTTGGCAGTGATGAAGTGTGGAACTACAGAGATACAAAGGGAAATGCTGAACTTAAATTTGGTGTAGGATTAACGTGTAAAAATTTGATTGCATATGCGCCGAGTGTAGGAAAGACGGCAACGGATGAAGCAATTCCGCAGTATGTTATTGATGGTATCAGAAAGTTTAAGCGGATTTCTGCGCGAGATGACCTGACAGAGCAGCTGGTAGAACAGGTAACAGGGAACGCACCGAAACGAGTTTTAGATCCTACTTTTTTGGCCGAATTTCCACGGGCAGAATTAAAAGCAAAAAGAAAGCCATATATTCTGTTTTACTACTGCGAAAATCTACCGGAAAATATTTTAAATCAAATTTTTTATTATGCAAAAGAGCATGGTTTGGCGGTTTATGGCGCTGGTGAATGCGACAAACGATATTCAGAAGTTACTGTAAACCTGACACCATTTGAGTGGGTGGAAATGTTCCGAAATGCGGAGTTTGTGTTTACTGGAACTTTTCACGGTGCAGTATTCTCTATTCTGAATCGCAGGCAGTTTAAGGTATATCTGACAAATGAAAGCCGAATCAAAAAAGTAACAGCCTTGCTGAGTGAACTTCAGATTACAAACCGCCCTATCAAAGAGGATTTTTGCTTCGATTTAGAAAGTATGAAGTCGGAAATCAACTATGAAAAAGTGTATGATGTCATAGAACAGAATCGGCAGAGCAGCAAGCAGTATTTAAAAGATGCGATAGGAATGGCAAAAAAATGAGAATAGGAATTTTAACACATCATTACGTAAAAAATTATGGTGCATTTCTTCAGATGAAGGCGATGTATGAAACACTTCGGAGACTGTACCCGAAAGCGGAAATCGTAGTTGTAAACTATGTAAATCCAAGGCATTGGCGGAAGAACATCATTCACATTCTTCATTTCAGATTTGGAATTGACACACCTGCTACTTATATAAAAAAAATTCAGCAATTGCAGACGTTCACGAAATACGAACATACCATTCCTCGTACGCACTCTGTAAAAAGTGCAGAAGAAATTGCGACGTTAAAACTAGATCTAATCGTGTTGGGAAGTGATGAGATCTGGAATTTGTGTGGTTCTGGATATCATCCATTAAAATTCGGAACAGGTCTTGAAGAACAACAGACAATTGCTTATGCACCAAGTGTGGGGGCTGTAACGGAGGATACAGAGGTTCCGGCAGAGGTTGCCTCTGGATTGAAGAATATCGACCGCATTTCAGGACGTGATACAGAAACTGTAAAGTTTATTGAAAGAGTTTCTGGAAGAAACGCAGAAAAGATGCTTGATCCGACATTCCTCTATAACTTTGATGCTAATATTAAGAAAGATAATATTCAGCCGAAACCATACAAATATATATTGATTTATGATTGTAAACTGACACCTTCTATGGTGGAGGAATTGAAACAGTATGCACAGAATAACAGCTTGAAGATCATCGGCGCGGGTGATTATAAAACATATTATGATGAAGGATTTATTAATCTGAGTCCTTACGAATGGGTTGATTTGTTCCGAAATGCGGAAAAAATAATTACTGGAACATTTCATGGGACGGTATTTTCTATCAAGTATGAAAAGCCGGTTGTATGTTATCCGACTGAAAAAAATCGAATCAATAAAATACATTCCCTGTTGGAAGATATGAAAATTCCATCAAGACTTCTTGAAATTGGAAGAGAAAAAGAACTGATCAACATGCTGAATAAGCCGATGAACTATATGCAGACACAGGAATACATCGCTAGAAAGGTTCAGGAGGCGGATGAATTTCTGGTGGGAGAAAAAAGATGAGCGAGATTATTCTATACAAGGATAAAAAAGAATGTTGTGGATGTGGAGCTTGTATGAATATTTGCCCGAAATCGGCAATTAAAATGCAGGCGGATGAATATGGATTTATCTATCCTGTAATTCAGCAGGACTTATGTGTTCAGTGTGGAGCATGTATGACGGTTTGTGGGTACCAGAACAAACCCAAAACGGAAGAACCTAAAAAGGTTTATGCAGCTGCCTCTAAAAATAGTGTTTTGTTACGGAAGTCCGCATCTGGTGGTGCTTTTGCAGTGATTGCAGAAGCTGTTTTGAAGAACGAGGGCATAGTATACGGTGCAGCACTCCCTATGGAAAATGGAATACTGGAACCGAAACATATTCGCGTTGATTCACTGGATAAGCTGATCTTATTACAGGGTTCAAAGTATGTTCAGAGCGAAATTGGAGATACTTATTCGCAGGCAAAGCGGGATTTGATACAGGGAAAAGTAGTTTTATTCTCTGGAACACCCTGTCAGATTGCTGGGTTAAAAAAATACTTGAAAAAAGAATATAACAACCTGATTACAATAGATATCATTTGTCATGGTGTTCCTAGTAAGAGATTGTTTCAAGATTTTATAGAATTTCATGGAAAAAAACTTGGTGGTAAAATTACTGAGTTCTATTTCAGAGATAAGACCAAAGGACAGGGAATGATCACGCGGAGCGTCTATGTGGGTGAAGGACATGGATTTAAGGAAAAAGTGTTGATGGGCGGATGCACTGCATACATTCATTTTTTCTCTAAGTCCTATACATATCGTGAGAATTGTTATTCCTGCCCATTTGCATCAGAAGAGCGTGTAGGTGATTTGACTGTAGGCGATTTCTGGGGGTTCCATGAGGAATATCCTTCCTATGATGTAAAGCAGGGACTATCCAATGGAAAGGGAATCTCTTGCCTATTGGTCAATACGGATAAAGGCAATAATGTTCTGGAACAGTGTGAAGATCAGTTTGCGCTGATGACTTCGGATTTTGAAAAAGTTGCAAAACATAATGATCAGTTGTATTCTCCGAGTAAATATAGTCCTAAGCGTGAGGAAATCTTGAAACTGTACAAGGAAAAAGGTTATGAGGCCGTGAATCAGTATTTCCACAAAACCTGTAAGAAAGATATTGTAAAGTATACGATTTCTGGGATGGTACCCAAAGGACTAAAAAGAACAATAAAAAAAGTGATGGGTAGAATAAAACGATAAAAAGTATAGAATACAGGATGGAAAGAATGCGATATGGAGTAATATAACTATGATATTTTTGATTGTTTTTATATTAGCGGCAATTTGGGCGGCATCGAGAGGAAATAAAAAATTCATTATATTTTTTATGGCATTTTACCCGATATTGCCGGACTATTTTTCAATTGAACTAGGTGGAGGTATGCCTCTTCTGAAAGCCAGCAGAATTTTGTTGCTGATACTTCTTCTATGTGTATGTTTCCGAAACAAAAAAATAATACTAATTAGGAAACCCTTGAAAGCAACTGGCCTATATTGGCCGTTGATTATTTATTTTGCAGCAAGAATTTTGGCAAACGGGTATTATGTTTCAAGCTTATCTGATGCAATCAATACGGAGTTTACAGTCATTGTTGAGCAACTGATACTGATTGTCTTGATTTGTCAAATTATACAGGATCAAGAAGATGTGTATCTGTGCGTGAAAACAATCGTAGATGCAAGTGGAATAATAGCAGTTATCAGCATTATCAATGTTCTGATTGGCTCAAATTTGTTTTATTCTTTGAATACGGTATCTCGGAATGTTTTAATGGAGTCTACGGTAAGAATGGGCATCATTCGTGCAGAAGCTACATTTGGGCATCCGGTATACTATGCAATGTATTGTGCGCTTATTATCCCCTTAGCATTGTATATGTGGCAAAATGAAAGAAGAAGGTGGAATGGATGTATTCTTGGTCTAAATATTGTCGCAGCATTCTTAACAGAGTCAAGAGGAACAATTGTTGTACTGCTTGCGTTGCTTTTGGTGTTTATACTTATTACAGATAAAAAAACAAGAAATAAAATTTTTTGTGCAGGTTGTGTAATTGCTTGTTTGGCAGTGTTCGTTTCTTTTGCGGTGCCGACTGTTTCACAACAATTTACAAACATAATTAAATCAATAATAATTGCGTTTGGAGATAGTGGAGAAACAATTGAAAATTTTGGCGGAAATTCTTCAACGGGGCTTTCGTCAAGAATGATACAGTTATCGGGTATTTCTTGGATGCTGATACATAATGCAGTATTTGGACTGGGAGCAAGTTGCCATACAAGGGGGAAATTAAGTTATCGTATAAATGGAGTATGGCAGGTAAGAGATACCATTGACAACGGTTATGTTGGATATTTTGTAGAGGAAGGTTTGTTAGGTGGAATTGCATGTTTTAGCTTATTCTACTCGCTTCTTAAATCTTCTTGGAAAAAAGCAACATTCAAAAATTCAAGAAACATGAATAACAGCTTTTTTCTCTGTTTTGTGTCCTATGTGGCGGTAATGCTGTCTGTTGCTGATGTATCGCAGTTGCTTTGGGTAATTATTGCTTTATATATAACATATAATGCGAAAGCACAAGCAATTGCAAGCGAATAATTTGAGAGGTGTAGTATGTGTCGATGCTTAATATTATTATCTACATATAATGGCGAAAAATATTTACCAGAACTATTGGAAAGCGTACTAGCGCAGAAGGACATATATGTTGATATTCTTGCGCGTGACGATGGTTCTACAGATAAAACGGTTGAAATATTGAAAAAGTATGATAGGGTTAAAGTTTATGGAGGGAATAATTTAAAACCCGCGAAAAGTTTTCTGGACTTGATTTGGAAAGCGGATATAAATTACGATTATTATGCGCTGTGTGATCAGGATGATGTCTGGAAAGAAGAAAAAATCATTTCTGCTGTAAAATGTATTGAAAATATAGACAAGCCTGCTTTATACAGTAGTGCAGTTGAAGTGGTGGACAAAGACTTAACATTTATCCGAAAATCGTTTACAGATAATACATTTAAAAATCCATTGTATGATATTCTGACATATGGAACACCAGGATGTACATTTGTGTTTAATAAAGCACTGATGGAAAAGCTGAAACAATACAAACCTTCAGTAATTAGTATGCATGATAGCTGGATCAGCTTTGTGTGTCTTGCTGTGAATGGCTTTTTTTATTCAGATCAGAATGCCTATATCATGTATAGACAGCATGATGCAAATGTTTTGGGAGCACAAAGGCATTCTCTGAAAGATACACTGAGGGGGATCATTAAAAATAAAAATGTCCTTAGAAGTGATATGGCGAAGGAAATACTAAAAGGGTATTCCGAGATGATGCCAGAAAAAACAAAAGAAGATTTTATATTTTTTGCAGAATACAAAGATAATTTGAAATATAAATTGAAGATTTTGATGCTCCCGTATAATAAAAAGAAAACAACCAAGAGAACATTTGAAAAAGTAAAACTTCGAATCGTGTTTAATACGATATAAAGTGGAATTGAAGATTGAGAGCATTGAATCTTCAAAAAATAAAGGAAGAGAAAGTCTACAATGTCAACATCACTGAAAAAAGGACTGATGTACGTCCTTATAGCAAATTTTATCAATTTAGGATTTAACCTGATAACAAATTTTGTCCTTCCAAAGGAATTAAGCGTGGAAAGCTACGCAACGATAAAGACATTTCAGCTTTATGTAAGTTATGCCGGTCTGTTCCACTTTGGCTTTGTCGATGGAATGTACTTGAAATACGGAGGGAAAAATGTTCAAGATATCCGAGGAGAAGATTTAAGAACAAATCTTTCTACACTGAGGTTTTTTGAAATTGCTGTTACGATTATTTGTGCTTTTGTCGCAGTTGTTTTAAAGCAAGAAGTTTTGGTGTTTTTTGCATTATCGATTCTACCGTTGAATCTGGCAAACTATTTTAAACAGCTATACCAAGCAACGGGGGAATTCTCTCTTTACGGGAAAATCATGAATGCAAATACGATTTTGATCTTTTTTGCAAACATGATGTGGGTATACTTAATTAAAACAGATAATGCACAATGTTTTCTATTTAGTAACGTCATTGTGTATTTTATCGTGTGGATTGCCTTGGAATTGAATTGCAAAAAACTTGTTGCAGGCGAGCATAGAGGAACTTCTTTCTCTTTAAATGAGTTATTAAATAATATTAAAGGTGGTATTTTGCTGACAGTCGGAAATTTGTCATCTGTTGTGCTTACGAGTATGGATCGATGGTTTGTTAAGGCTTTGATGACTACGTTGGCATTTGCACAGTATTCGTTTGCTGTTAGTATGGAGAACTTTATGAATGTTGCAGTTACGCCAGTGACTACAACATTATATAATTATTTCTGTAAGGCCACTGATAAATCACAGATACGAAAAACAAGAAATTATGTAATGGTTTTTGCAGCTGCAATTGTTTCGTGTGCTTTTCCTGCAAGGTTTATTTTAGAGATATATTTGACGAAATATATTGATTCAGCTAAAGTTATGTTTTTGCTTTTTGCGGCTCAGATTTTTTATATTGTCATAAAAAGTGTATATGTTAATTTGTATAAAGCACAGAAAAAACAAAATATTTATTTCATAAAACTAATGATGATTATTGTTGTAGGATTTATATTTAACATTGTCTGCTATGGAATCTATAAGGTTAAGGAAAGTTTTGCAGTAGGGACACTGTTATCAGCAATTTGTTGGTATTTTCTATGTCTGCCTGATTTTAAATGGATGGAATACAATACCAAAGAGAAATTGTATCCTTTTATTCAAACATGTGCCTTTTTGGTGTGTGGATTTTGTTTTAGTGCAGTTCCTGGATTTTTAATCTATATTTTTGAAATCGCAGTAGTGTCTTATGTTTCATTTCCGAGAGAAGTACGTGAGTTTTCAACTAAGGTGAAGATTCGTATTAGTGGTTTGAAACGTTAAGCTGGAAGGATAAACATGCATAACTACTGAATATATAAATGTCTTTCTGTTATATAGTACTTTAGCTGCTTTTTGCACATTTTAACTTGGAGTTTCTGCTTTTTTGCAGACAAAAAATTGGATTTTAAGAGATGAGAATAAGATGACAGAAGTAATTAAGATACTCAATAATATTATAACTAACGTACTGACTGCCCTATACAGACCATGTGGCTTTTCACTTCTTTTGTCTTTTTTTTCTATGTTTTTTTACTTATATGCGTATCGACCAATTAATGTTGGAAAGGGATGGAAGGCTGCAATTATTGTGTGGCACGATACTTTTAAGGAATCAGCGTTGTTCCGTAAATTGTTTCTTTTGTGTTTTGTTACTTCGCTCATTTTATTTAAGACTCTCCTAAATAGAGATCTATGGATGAACCCGTTATCTAACGTTATGGGAGGTTGGAGCATTTGGGAAACAGTGAATGGAAAAAAGAAGCTTACAACAGAATGTATTGAGAATGTGATTATGATGATGCCATTTAGTGCTACGTTGATATGGACATTTGGAGAAAGGCAGAGGATGATTTGGAAAGGCATAAAGATAACTTTTTGTTTTTCTGTATCCATAGAATTTCTTCAATTGTTTTTGAGATTGGGCACATTTCAGTTATCAGATATCTTTTATAACACATTGGGGGGATGTTTAGGAAGTGTAATATATGGGGGATGCTGGAAAATGATAGGCAAGCAACAATGATTTTCACCTATTAGACTTTTAGTAGAAGAAGTGAAGAAACGAATGAAAGGTATTATTTTAGCAGGAGGTTCAGGCACACGCCTGTACCCATTAACAAAAGTAACAAGTAAACAGCTTTTGCCAATCTACGACAAACCGATGATTTATTATCCGATGTCCGTTCTGATGAACGCTGGCATCCGCGATATTTTGATTATTTCCACACCGCAGGATACTCCTCGTTTCGAGAATCTGCTGGGAGATGGACACCAGTTTGGTGTGAATCTGACCTATGCGGTTCAGCCGTCTCCAGATGGACTGGCACAGGCTTTTATCATTGGTGCTGATTTCATCGGAAACGATTCTGTGGCTATGGTGTTGGGCGACAACATTTTTGCGGGCCACGGATTGAAGAAGAGATTAAACGCAGCGGTGGAAAAGGCAGAAAACGGCAAGGGCGCAACGGTGTTTGGCTATTATGTGGACGATCCGGAGCGATTCGGTATTGTTGAGTTCGACAAGAACGGTAAGGCCATTTCTATCGAGGAAAAGCCAGAACATCCGAAGAGCAACTACTGCGTGACTGGTCTGTACTTCTATGATAACCGTGTAGTCGAGTTTGCCAAGAATCTGAAACTGTCTGCCCGTGGTGAATTAGAAATTACCGATTTGAACCGTATGTATCTGGAAGATGGTACTCTGAATGTGGAATTGCTAGGTCAGGGCTTCACTTGGCTGGATACAGGTACACATGAGAGCCTGGTGAATGCCACCAACTTCGTAAAGACTGTCGAGCAGCATCAGCATCGTAAGATTGCTTGCCTGGAAGAAATCGCATATCTGAACGGATGGATCAGCAAGGATGAGCTGATGGAAGTCTATGAGGTCATGAAGAAGAACCAGTATGGTCAGTATCTGAAGGATGTCATGGACGGCAAGTATCAGGAACATCTGTATTGATAAAAGAAGAAACAACGATGAAAGAAACGATTGATTTACTTGGAAAGATCCTCACAAATATCCTGACTGCTCTCTATGAGCCGTTTGGATTCTCGCTCCTGCTTTCCTTTTTGGCTATGTTTTTCTATCTGTATGCGTATGAGCCAATACATGCTGGCAAAGGCTGGAAGAATGCCATAGTGACATGGTATCAGAAGTTCAAAGAGAGCGTGTTCTTCCGGAGGTTGTTTTTCTTAGCTTTTGTGACCTCACTTATTCTGTTCCGAACCCTGTTAAACCGCAATCTTTGGATGAATCCTTTATCCGATGTCATGGGTGGCTGGGGCATCTGGGAGACAGTGAAAGGTGAACAGAAGCTGACCACCGAGTGCATCGAGAACGTAATCATGATGGTACCGTTTTCAGCAGTAGTGGCGTGGACGTTCGGAGAGAAGATAGGAAGCGGCTGGAAGAAGATACTGTGGCAAAGCGGAAAGATAGCATTTATCTTTTCTGTAAGTATTGAGATGCTACAATTATTGCTTCGCTTGGGAACATTACAGCTATCAGACATCTTCTACAATACAGTCGGTGGAATGATCGGCGGATTGATGTATTGTGCGGTGATAAAGGTAAGAAAGCGTCTGTAAAACTGGATGAAATTGTGATATACTGGGAGCGGTAGCTCCCTGTGCTGCTCTGATAATCACACACTTCTCCGTGGTGAGCAGCAGGCAACAATCTTATGATCGGCTGAGATGTGAGAATGATACAAAGATAAAGGAAAGGAATAAAAAAGTATGCCAAATTACAATAGCATCGAAGGTAATGTTTTGTTTCCGACAATAGATGGTTACGATATGCATAAGGCCGGGGATATGGCGTTATATCTTGCACACTGTGATTTTTATCCTTTCAAAAGTGTAATTGATAATAATAAAATGGCGATTGATCTTGTCACAAAAGCGTATAGAGATATGGCGCAAGAAGCAAGAGAAAAAGACGATTTTAGAACAGAAAGCTGGGCAATGACGAGCGAGACTCTTCAAACCTGCAGGGTGGATATTTTGACACAGTATTCGTTATTATTGACGATGGTTTCTTTACTTGAAGAGGCAGTTAATACGCTGTGTCGGATACATAAAGACTTAGGGCAGCTTACTACAGAACTTAAGGATGTAAAAGGTGCAGGATTGGAACGTGCAGCAAGATATCTAAAAGATGTGGTCGGTATAAGCGGATTCAAAGATGATCAGAGTTGGGAGTATATTACTACGATTCGTGATTGCCGAAATATGGTTGTGCATAATGGTGGACGAATTAAAGATGATTTCAAGCCAAAATGTGATAAATTTAATATTGGATATAGAGAAGAAGACTCTCAGTTATACATTGAATATGCTGATGTGATGAAATTCTATGAAGCAATATTAGATTTTATGGATCGTGCTTTTAGACTTAAGCCAAGTACTTCTACACAACCGTAAAAAGATATTTATGGGAGGAGTACTGTGGAAGAAAATGAACTTTACCAGATTGCATTTTATTTTCGAGAAGCAATTATAGCAGCGAAAACAAACGGAGAATTTAATTTCCGAGATCGAATGCATAGATTTCCAGGTGGTTGTTGCGATGACACATGTGATTTGCTTGGCTTTTATTTGCGGGAAAAATACAGGATTCACACAAGCCAAAGGAATGGATACTATGAAGCTGAAATGACCAATCATGCATGGCTTATTACCGATGATCGAATTATTATTGATATCACGGGAGATCAGTTCTATGGAGCATGGAAATCAGTTTATGTTGGACAGGAAGTTGGAACTTACAAATAATTGAGTAGAATTATTACACAAGATAATTTTGATATTCGAAAGCAGTCGAGGTTGTGGGATGATTATAATATTATTTTGAAATATCTGAAAAAAGTGTGAACACATTGCCCTCAACCCAACAATCTATAACACTTAAACCACTATAAAAGGAAAGAGATTATCACCTATGCCCAGAACGAAAGGAAGCAAAAACCGTCCCAAAACCAATACCGACTACGCATCCCTGGAAGCGAAGAAGGCAAAGGCGGATGCTAAGGCCGCTGAAGAAGCTAAGAAGACCAAAGCAGAGGCTGTGCTGAAGAAGTTGCTGGCAGGCGGCATGAGTGCGCATGAGATTCTGGAAAAGCTGAAATAAACAAGAACCCCTAGACCTGAAGAAGAAAATAAATGCCGTGTGGACAAACTGAACTCCAGGAGTTCACACGGTATTTTTTGAAAGTTAATATATAGTTTATAACGGAAATAAAAGAAATGGAACGTAAGCAAAATGAATTTATCAAAAATACACCACATTGCAATCATCGTATCTGACTACGAAGCCGCAAAGGATTTTTATGTGAACAAGCTGGGCTTCTCTGTCATCAGGGAAAACTACCGTCCAGAGCGTAAAGACTGGAAGCTGGATCTGCGTGTTAACGAACACACAGAGTTGGAGATTTTTGCAGAAGAAAACCCGCCGAAGCGTGTGAACCGCCCGGAGGCCTGTGGCCTACGTCACCTTGCGTTCTGCGTTGATAGCGTGGAACAGACGGTCAGAGAACTGGCGGAAGTTGGCATTGAATGTGAGCCAATCCGTGTTGACGATTATACAGGCAAGAAGATGACTTTCTTCCATGACCCGGATGGACTGCCGCTGGAGCTGCATGAGTAAAATGAAGAAAACAAGAAAACCCGGTGGTGGCCGGAAGAGGTTGAAACCGGAGTATGATGCCGGGAAGAACCTAAAAGAGCAGATGGATGCTGCTGTGGCGCTTTATGGGGAGGACTGTTCACTCCAATCTATCGCAGATGCTATAGTTCTAAATCCTATTAAAGTTAGAAAGCTGCTCATCACGGCCGGTGTGTATGAATCAGATGTGGCGAAGAATGTAAAAAACACTTTTGAAGAATACCGAGAAACACAAGACTACAAAACCTCCATACTCTCAACCGCAAAGGCGCTTAACCTTTCCAAAGCCTCCGTTACCTCGTATCTGCCTTATCAGAAAGGTGTATACTTCCCAAGTACTGCTGATAAAGAAAAAATTAGTGTTGGAGCAGAGCGGCAGCGGAGATACAGAGCAATGAAGCGGTGGAGGGCTCATCCGACAGAAGAAAACTTCTGGGGTGTGGTTTTGGCCTATGCCGGGATAAAATTCAAAACCTACTCCGGGTTGCCATTCTCTTACGAAATTAAAAAGGGCAGGAACGGCGAATACACAAAAGAGCTGTGGATCGACAGACGGGAGAAGAGCAAAAGTCTAGCGTGGAGTTCAGTGCTGCTGGCGCTGAAGAATATTAAAGGAGAAGTGGTAGACCGCCCGAAAGCTTTGGGCGATATCCGGGGCGTGACCTATATATACGGAATGTTCTATCGATTCGGGCTGATCAATGTGCCAGACGAAGTGAAGGAAAAAATGGGGCATCCAAAAGACCGCAAAAAATAGGTTGCTATGTACAGAAGTGTGCGGTAATATGTGCCGTAGCTGAGGATGTGAATCTCAGTTGGGAAGGATGGTAGCATTATAGAAAAACTGAAGGAAATGCTGGAGGAGTATTTGAAGAAAACAGAGCCGGAGCCTTTCATTTTCTTTTAATAAGGACAGGATAATTGCCTATGGCTGGACAATCAAAGGGTTAGGTGATGGACAATATAAGGAATCATAAACAACAGGAAAGGAAAAGTTATGAAATATATTCCGATAAATGGTTTGAAGTTTACTAATAGTTTTGCATTACATTGGTTTGGTGTTAATAACAGAAAAATAGTGGAGTTTGATTTCTTTACAAAAAAAGATTTTGAAAATCTACAGATCAATTTATGTAATTATTCAAAAGATGACAAATTTGATTCAATAGTACGTTTTGATTCACAATGTCATAATTCTTATGAGGTACAAGCTATTAAATCTTTGATTTCGTTACTTCATATTGTTACAAGAATGCAAAATACAAATAAAAGATTAGAAAATTATTTGAAAGATTTTTCTAATATAGATTTCAATATTAATAAAGAAATATTGATAATGGAATATGATAAAAAAGAAAGCGATTATTGGAAGAATGAAAACCTGTATGAGGCATACTTTGATAACGATAATAAAATTGTTTCCAGTGCATGGAATGTTAACTTGGGAGGAAATCCAGTAAATAGAGATTGTTTTGAGCGCTTTTCATTAAGATATTTCGATGATGATTGTGCTGATGAATATAATGCGCAATTTAGACCACTATTCAATTGTCATATGCTGGAGGTAAATCAAGCTATGGTTGAAAAATATGCAGATATATTTGAATTAATATATTCTGGTAAAGAAAATTATAGAAAAATACAATCTGTTAGCTATCTTTATTTTGATATTTTAAATTTGTACAGAAATTCTAATCTTGCAGTAATGACAATAGCAACTATTTTTGAAACACTTTTGTTAAAGAAAAATGAGGATAATCAAAGAAAAAAAGTTTCTGTAAGAGCAGCATGCATTGTAGCTGATGGTATGTCTATAAAAAGGAAAAACTATATTGCAAATGGTATATATATGTTTTATGAATATAGAAATGCCATTGTTCATGACGGAAAGAGTTATCTAGATTTTGTAAGCGAAAATGATTTTTGCAATATATTATCTAAAATGAAGAATTTAATATATTGCATAATAAAATATTATGTTGATAATAAAATTGAAACAATTAATGAGGTCAAAGAAATAGTAACAAACAATATGAAACAGGATAAATTGGAAAATGCGTTTAAATACATAACTATAAATTCTAATGATGAAGAGGTAAGACTAGCGTCAGACTACTTAATTTTTTATGAAGATTAATGATTGATTCTGCCCTATGTATTAAAAATACTTCTATCTGCATTATGACAAGGAAAGCAAAATCTTCCTATTGCCGGAAGAAAACACACAGGTCATGGAAAGAGAACTGGATCTGTGAAGAACTGAAGAAAAGTATGATGAAGCAACCGATGAACTGAAGAGTCTATTGGACAAAAAGAAAGCACTGTAGACAGAGAAGCTGATGAATGCAGTCATGAATAGCAGGAATTATAACCTATAGAAAGTCTCCGGTTTCAGTGGTCAGTGCTGCTAAGACTGGAGACTTTTAGGTTTAAAATTTCTGAAAGTTCACACACTCAAAAGTGATAAAAACTATGCTCTGTCATCTTTCAAAATATTTTCCATTTTATCGGAGTCATATGCTGGAAGAACATCTGGAAGTGTTCCGTCAAACATTGCCGCATAAATTTTTTTGTCTGCACGTAATTGATAGCATTCGAGCGGGTTTAAGGTTGAAGCGCCATCTTTATTTTTTACAATAAAGCATATCTCATCGTTTCTAAGTATTTCAGTAGCCAAGAGCCGGGATTCATGGCTGGTTATAATAAGTTGAGTGTTTCGTTCTTCAGCGATTTTCAAAAACAATTCTATAATCCTAGTTGTAATTACGGGATGGAGACACCTGTCTATTTCATCAATAATCAAAGTCTTATTATCAGATATCTTCAGTAATATTTCAATTAAATCCAGAATTCTAGCTGTTCCGTCAGATTCTTCATTCAAAGAAAAGTATATAGATTCTTTTTCGTGACTGAATTCAATTGTTTTAATTATTAATTCATTATTTTCATTTAGCTCAAAAGTGTAAAATTCTTTATATGAACGAAGCATACATGTAATTGGCTGGTTTGGAAGCTTTGTTTTTTTTCGTTCGAGATCAGATAGAACCTTATCGTACACGTCTTCTGGAATACGGCTTTTTATAACATCCTGAGGAACAGTTACTATTCTGAGGTCGCTGATTCCAGTGCCGAGTGCATTCAGTAGTTTTGCTATTTCATTGAGATTCGAATTTGAAAAATAAGGGTATCCGGTAATAATACTGTTTGGGTAGCTGATATTCAGGCTTCTACTGAACCAGCGATAAATATCTTGCAGTATCTTTAGTTCCGGGTTATCTTCGTACATCTTGGATTTACCATGATTTATTATAGAAAGAAATAGTATTTCCGCATCAGAGGAGCTGTCTTCACCATATGTGAGGAGCTTTTCCTTGGAACTGTTTTTCCTAAAATAATCACCTACCGTGAAAATTGAATCAGCGGTGTTTCTGTTATAGAGGTTTTTGTTTGTACAATCTGAAGTTTTTTCATATAGATATTCTTCTAATATTATTCCGGTTTTAAGTAAAACAGAAAAACCATAAACAATCCGTTTTCTTGACAATAATAACTCAACTTCAAATGTTGATGGAAGCTCTTGATTGTTCGGATTTAGTCGGAAATATTTTGTCGTAAAACCAACTGGCATTTTATCTAGAATGATATCCTGTACAAATTCAAATGCCTTAGTTAAATTTGATTTACCGGAAGCGTTAGCTCCAAAGACAGCTTTACATTTGGTGAGTTTTACGTGAGAGTCCTTATATAATCGTTTTGAGTGCTTTCGTGCTTTTCCTCCTTCCATTGAAAATGTTTGCTTTTCATCAAAAGAAAGAAAATTTGAAACAGTAAAATTAATTAACATATTAATCTCCTTCGCTTATTTATAATAAGCGAAAAAAACGTTTTTGTCAATTTAAAATGATGAAAATATAAGTTTACAAATAAAAAAAGGTTGGATAAAAACGAAAAAATCGTTTTAACATGTTGACTTGTATAGAAAAAGGTGCTATTGTTTTATTAGCAAAGAGCACGGATGAGTGCTAATAAATCGAAAAATTTCATGAACAAGGAGGAATAGAATATGAAATTACAAGCTTTAAGTCATTATGATGATGATATGGACACAAGATACGGGGACTGTATTATGTTATTAGATGATACAAGCCTGATAGTGTATGATTGTGGCCATCAGAGACATGCTGATGAGGTAGAAGCATATTTGGAAAAGCATTTAGCGATAAAAGAGGTACATATCGTAATCTCGCATAATGATTCAGATCATATCAATGGTATATCAGCATTAATGGAGTATTTATATGAGAATAACTATACTGTTACGTTGTATACTTCATTATATCTTAAGGCAACTAAGGAGATTTTGGATATATTAGATGATGACAGGAGAACTGAAAAGGCAACTCGTGAGCATATATTGGAATTGTTCAATAATATTAAGGAGATTGTGGAGAAGGCAGAAGAATATGAATTTACTGTAAAGAATGCAGAGGTAGATACAAAAGTATCAACGGGTAAAATAGTGGGACCAACAGTGGATGAGTTTGCAGCAGTAGTTGCTGAGGCAATTGAAAAGCAAAGCGCTGGTGCGAAAATAGACGACGAAACGGTTATGAATGCAGCTAGTGTCCAACTAAATATTAAGATTGATGATGCATCGGAAGTTTTATTATGTGGCGATGCTTCCCCGGTATATCTTCATGATCTTGATAAATATGACCTGATTCAATTACCTCATCATGGAAAGCTGGGAAGTGCTCAGAAGATATTTGATGCTTTGGAAGATTCATATATAAAGGATTTTTTAGTGTCTGATAATACAGGAAGCGGAGCAACAAGTGGTGGATCAGATAAGCTTATAGAGTATATGAAAACGGAAAAAATGAATGCTGCTTACAATACTAAAAATGGGGTTATAAAGCTCCCAAAGGAAACGGGCTATGGTGGATATGGAAACGGTAGCTCATCAGAAAGGAAGGTTAAATTAGGTGGAATGGATTGTAACAAATGGGAATGGTATCGTATGTAGTAAAGATGAATTGGATGCCAGAAGGGAGTTTATTGGTATGATAACAGGTGTGTCACCATCAAGGTGGCACATCATTGTTAAGGATATTAATAATACATTTTATTATAAATGTAATACAATTGATGACATCAACGGTCTGTTTATTACTGGACATGTTGGTGAGGTGGTGGAAATATGTAAGTCTCCCGGTATTGGAAAATTTGATTTTGTTGTTGCAAATACATGCATATGGGAAGATGGGTATGAAAAGCAAATTCTGTCAGAGCTGATGCATGCAAGACAAGACATTATATTGTGGTATGCGAAGCAAGTGGTATCATTGGAAAGCGGACTTGCTCTGCGAAAGACAAATGAACTGGAAAATAAAGGGATGTTTGGCTTTCCTACGTCGAAATCAGAACGAATACTTTTTAAAAATAGGGAAAAAGGGTTTATGAATGCATTGAAGGTGGCTTTTGATAAAGTATCAGCAATTTATATTGCTTAAAGATGAAAGGAATTATAATGGATATCAAGGATTATAGAAGTAAGGAATTAACAGCATACGTTTTGGGAATATCATTGATAATCATGTATATAGAAGGAATATGGTCGTTCAATAATTTGAATTTGGAAATGCTACAATTGTTTTCTACAATTATCAATTCGCTTCTATCTACTTCAATCATGATTATTTTTGTGATAATAGCTGATAGTGTGATAGATAACAAAGTAAAAGAGAGAATTGTGTTTTGGCAGAAAAGTATGCCAGGAACCACAGTCTTTTCGGATATCAAAAATGAAAAAATAAAAGATGATAGATTTACCAGAGAGGCAGTGCTATATCAATATTCGGAGATTTATGACAAATTAAGTGGAATATCATCAGATAAAGAGCGTAAGAAGCTAGAGAATGCTGTGTGGTACGGAATATATAAAAAGCACAAAACAGAGAAGATGATTGAAGTATCAAATCGCGATTATTTATTATGCAGAGATCTTACCTCAGTAAATATTATAATGTTGATAATGTATTTAGGATTGTCAGTTGTGTTGCAGATGTTTGCATTAAAATGGAAAGCAATAATTTTCTTGGCGTTTATATATATAATTTTGATGATAGCGGCGAGGATAAAGGCTCAGAGATTTGTATTGAATGTTATTGCAGCGGATGTATGTTGATGCAGGCTGATATTAATTAAAAAGACTGCATAATCAAAAACAACCGCAGAATTTAACGCTTTAACTAAGTTAAATTCCTGCGGTGGTTTCTTTTGTGCTTATCTGCTTACAGTGCTAACAATATTATTTTAATGGATTTAAGATATTAGCTATGTTATTATAGTGATAAGGTACTATCAACCACACAAATGAAGGATGGAAAAATGAAGGGGAAAAAATTGACAGCGCTGTTTACATGCACATTTTTACTGACTACCTCCACGCTGAGTTATGCGTGGGCCGATTCAGATTCATCTGGCAAAGCGGGTGAGCAGGGGACAGAAGCTAGTGGTTATATTGAAAGTGATCTGGATCATGACACACCATTGTATGATTCGGGAATTGCTATGTATTATGATAGAGAGTCGGCTTGGGGAGTTTATGGAGATGATTCATATAATTATTATGATACTAATAGAGCAGGTAGCGGACATGCAATTATGATTGTCGGTTGGGATGACAATTTTTCAAAGGACAATTTCAAATATGGTAACAAACCGGCTCATGACGGTGCGTGGCTTGTGCGTAATAGCTGGGGAGATTATAAGGATTATTTCTGGATGTCATATGACACTGTTTCATTACTGGATACAGCCTGGGCATTTGATTTTACAGGAACAGATAATTATGATAACAATTATCAGCTGGATGGTGGAATAGGTACATTTAAGGTATCAAATTATACGAGACTATGAAGAAAAAGTCTGTAAATAATAATCTTCTATGATAATGATTGAGCTGGAAGCGCTAAATTGGAGCTTCCAGCTCTTGTTTTATATATACCCGTCTTCCGTCGTAGTACTATGAAAGTTCAGACGTTTTCAAATTAAAAATTTTGATGTACAAAGTTACAATACGGAGCAAAACGCGGCGAAAGTTATTCTCTAATAAAGAATACCAACCGACAGCAGCAAGAACGTTTCGATAGGCAAGACGATGATTTGTACGACGAACTGTACTTTGACGACAGCCCGTATTGACGCAAAAAGTAAATTTAATACCATATTTTTCAAAAAATTGTATTGACAACTCAGAGATTTGTAAGATAATAGTGGTGTGGGGTATAACTACTATGAACAATTATGAATTTTTAGAGAAACTCGGCTTTTCGTCAAACGAAGCAAAAGTATACGGAACACTAATTAAACATAAAGTGTTAAACGGTTACGAAATCGCAAAACTTTCGGGCGTTGCGCGTTCGTTGGTGTACGAGGTTATCAATCGCTTGGTGGCAAAGGGCGCGGTTATTCGTATAGACGGAGAGCCGAATTTTTACAAGCCTATCGAGTATCAAGACCTTATACGTAGCATCAAGGAAGAAAACGAAAAGAATATTGCCTGCGCCGAACGCGAGCTACAACAACTTGCAACGGAAAACGCCGATGTCGATTATGTAATGAATATAGTGGGCGAAGAAAAATACGTTGCTAAGGCAAAGAAACTTATCGACAGCGCGCAAGCGGAAATTTCGCTGTCCATTTGGCGAGAGCCGTTCGAAGTGCTACGTAGTAATATCGAAAACGCAATATCCCGCGGGGTGAAGGTGTATATTTTTACCTTCGAAAGCATTTTGGTCGAGGGCGCAACGGTGTATTCGTACAATATCAACGACGTTTCAACACTGTTTCCATACCGTAGAACAACAATTATAATCGACGGCGGAGAGTGTTTAGTCGGAGAAGAAGGCGATCGCAACGTTTACGCGCATACGCGCAATCATTCGGTTGTTTCCCTTGCCACCGACGAAATTGTTTTGAATGTTTTTTGGAATAAACTTATCGAAAAAGAAAACTTGTTGTCTAAAGGCTGCTCCGGCGCGGATTTCTTGCAAGCCATACACAATTTGGCGGAGCGCTACGGCATTACCGACGAGATGACCAAGAATTTCCTTGTTTACAATTTTCAAAAGGAGAAAACTCAAAATGGCAAAAAACGTTGAACGATTACAGGCGCGCGAAGCCAAGGAACTTATCCGCCGCGAAAAGCAGTTGGGCGCGAGAAGCAACAAGTTTTATTTGATTTACTTGTTTATGATTTTGTCACTCATCTACATAACGGACGAAATCGCGTCTACTATATCCATTCAGTTTCAGGCGAATATAGTTACAGAATTCTTCGTAAAAAATATGGGTATGGAATACGGCGCGGGATTATCGCTCTTTTCCGCCATAGGTTTTATTTCCTATCCGGTAACACTGCTTATTATTTTCTATCGTCCCCTTGCGGACAAATTCGGGCGTAAGCCGTTTTTGGTTATTAACACGTTATGTATGGGCTTAGGGCTGTTCCTTGTGTATTTATCCAAAGATATCTACGTTTACATGATAGGCGGCACGTTGATGAGTTTTATGGTCTCGCACGATATGCAATGCGTGTACATACTGGAATGCTCCGACAAAAAGTCTCGCGCCCGTAACTACGCAATCGTAAAAGCGGTGGCGATACTGGGCACGTTACTTGTTCCGTTGCTTAGGGCTACACTCATGCAAAACGTAAGCGAGCGTTGGCACGTAGTATATTTGGTGCCGGCAATTATCGGTTTTGTAATGTCGTTATTCGCGCTGCTTTTTGCTAGGGAAACAAACGCATTTTTGACTAAAAGAATAGAGTATTTAAAAACGCCTATAGAAGAACGTGAACAACGCAGCAAGGAAGGACGCGAACAAAACGCACAAGGCGGAATTCTGACCGCTGTAAAATTCGCATTCAGACACAGACAATTGCGCTTTTTGATTATTGCTTGTTGCTGCTTTTATCTCGCTTCGTTAGGTACGGCAACGTACAGTACGGTCATGGCAAAGTCGGCGCTGATGACGGAAGAAGAAATAACTCTTGCTTTGTTTCTGTATCCTGTCGGCAACGCGCTGTTTACATTGATTTCCGGTTTTGTGTCGGATAAATTCGGACGTAAAGTAACTATAGTCGCAATGTCTTGTTCGGCGTTGACGTGTTATTTGCTGTTTATCTTTAGCGGTATGTTCAAGTGGACTCCGTATTTGACGGGTTTTGCTATCGGCGGATTTATGGGCAGTTACTGGGGCGCAGGCGATACCATCGGCGGAATTATGTTTTCCGAATCGACTCCTACAAACCTGCGTTCGTCGGTTACGGTAATCAATACGTTGCTTAACGGAGTTATGGGCGGACTTGCAACAGTTATTACTATGATACTGCTGCCTATCATTCCAGAAAGAATGTTCGGCTATATGTATTTGGGCTTGACGGTTCCGGGGCTTGTAGGGGCAATTGTAATAATGTGGCTGTTTGTCGGCGAAACTCGCGGACTTGATCTTAAAACTGTAACCGGTACGGAATGGGATAAGCCTAAAAAGGTTAAAGAAGAACAACAGGACGGTGAATAAAATGAATAACAAACGATTTGAAATCGGCGCAGGCGAACAGCCGTTAGATATTATTAAGGAAACGTGCGGTTTTGCGGGCATTTTTAAGCAAATAGGTGTTATAGGGGATTCTTTGGCATCGGGCGAGTTTGAAAGTCACGATGAAAACGGAAATATAGTTTATACCGATATGTACGAGTACTCGTGGCCCGCCGTTTTAGAGCGCATTACTGGAACAAAATACAACAATTATTCCCGCGGCGGAATGACCGCGCGCGAGTATGTTCAAAGTTGGGCGGACACAAACGGATTTTGGCAATGGAATCAAGCGTATATTATTGCGTTAGGCAACAACGATTCGTTTGTGTTCGGGCATCCTCTGGGAAGTGTCAAGGACGTCAACGCCGATTGTCCGCAGGATAATGGCGATACGTTTTTCGGTAATATGGGCAAAATCGTTTCCAAACTTAAAACAATAGAGCCTAACGCGCGTATTTTTGTTGTAACTCCTCAACTGCGCGGTGAAGCGTGTGATAACGATATCCGTTATATCGCAAGCGAACTCGCCAAATTGTGCGATATGTTTGAGTTTACTTACTTGCTGGATATGACTGCGCATGCGCCCGTATACGATGCAGAAATGCGTAAATCGTTCGGGTTGGGATTTCATCCGAACCCGATGGGCTACTATGCATACGCGTTGATTGTGGGAAATTATATCGATTACATTATCAGAAATAACCCGCAGGAATTTGCTACGATACCGTTTGTAGGTACGTTGCTCAAAAACAAAGATTACAAATATTATATATAAAAATTATATCCAGGCTATTTTGACATATTTCGACAAATAATTAAAAATCTGATACTCTGAGTTTTGGTGGAATTGCTACGCTTAAATGTACATGATCTATACATAGTGCTACACTCAGACAATGGATCACCGATGAAAGGCGCTACTATGTTAGCCACTTTGTATCAGCTTGGAATTACGCCATCGAATAGCCGGCCACGGAAGCATCCAGTGCCTGTCCCCGGAAAAAATGAGGAGAAGGTACTGTAAGAAATAATTGACTCCCTTAGGAGGAAATATGTAGTAGCAATAATTCATACCTTTTTAGCTGTATTTTGTATCGTAAACAGAAAGAAAATGCACTATAATCCAAGGCAATGAAAGTACTTAAAAAAGTAGTTTCGTTGCCTTGGTTCCATTTTTAGAAAGAATAATACTTAGGTGGGAAAATTCCCAGGCGCTGTGTGGAGTTTTCTGTAAGAAGCCGGGGACAGACCGCACTGTTTCTTGAAAAAGGAAGAAAAGTGGTGAGGGTCTAAGAACCCAAGCTGTGTGGAGATGACAGAAACAGGAAGAGTGGTGCGGCCTAGCATGGACTGGGCCAGCTTGCACTTTTGGGACAGGTAATACTGGTAGGGAGCAACATGATATACCTCCTGGAACAGGTGGATGAGCCTGGAGCGGGACAGGGAAACGGTATCTGCCAGATGATCCAAGGACAGACTTTCTGTTAAGTGCATATCGATATAATTGCGGATCGCCAGTGCAGTAGGATTGATGGGAACTTTGTTTGCCAGAAAATCCGCAAGCTCCTGAATATATTGATGGAGCAGTACAGCCAGCTTGTCAGCAGAGTGTACAGGGTCGGCGGTAAAGGCATCAAGGATCCGGGTCAGAGGTGTTTCGTTATGGAAGCGGGGGATCAGGGTGACACCGTCTAAGCCGTAATCGGAGAGAAGATGCTGTACCAGACTGCCGCTGACATTGAACCAGATCTTGGTCCAGGGATCAACTTTGTCTGAATAGTAGTGGTGGTAGGTGCCGGCAGTAAGGATATAGGCATCTCCGGCATTTACAGTGAGGATACTGCCGTTTCGCTCGATATGTCCACGGCCGCTTAAAACGTATTCAAACACACACAGGGGTCTGCGATAAACCAGGATCTCATAGGCAGGATCCGGGTAAGTGATACCGGCCATGGTGGGAGAAAAGCTTTCCGCGGTAGGGCCGGTGTAGACAGTGTATTTCTCAATCTGTGTGCGTGTAATTTCCTGAGGCATGGTGGTTCCTCCATTTTTTGAAAGCAAATTGCAATAATGTAATAACAGCATTGTAGTAAAAAGGAGCAAGCCTGTCAACTATGGCTTTCACCATATAAAATAAAAATGAAATCAACCCAAATAAAATGATCACAGGAGGACTAAATATGACACAAATACCCAGACCGGAGCATCCCCAGCCCCAGATGAAGAGGGAGCATTGGAAAAACCTGAATGGAGAATGGGATTTTTCCTTTGACTTTGGATGCAGCGGCATAGATCAGAAATGGCAGGAAGGAAAGACAGATTGGGAGAAGAAGATCCTGGTGCCCTTCTGCCCGGAAAGTGATCTGAGCGGAATCGGCTATAAGGACTTTATCCCCGGCATATGGTATCACCGCACCATCACATTGACAGGGGAGGAGCTGAAGGGAAATCTTCTCTTACATTTCGGCGCAGTGGACTATGATGCAAGAGTATGGATCAATGGAGTAGAGGCAGGCAGACACCAGGGCGGTTATGTTTCCTTTACGTTTAATATTACAAAGCTTGTAAAGGAAGGAGAAAATGACATTACGCTTTTTGCAGCAGATGATGTGAGAAGCGGAAAGCAGCCCAAGGGAAAGCAGAGTCATTTCTTCTACTCCATAGGCTGTGATTATACCAGAACGACAGGTATCTGGCAGACGGTATGGCTTGAGTGGGTACCGGAAAGCTACATTGAAAAAGTGCAATATTATCCAAACCTGGCAGAGGCAACTCTGGGAATTAAGGCGGTAGTAAAGGGGCAGGGCACACTGGAAGCAAAGGCCTTTTATGGGGGAGAGCCCTGTGGCAGCGTAAGCGCAAAGTCAGAGGGCGGCACCGTTACCATGACACTTCCTTTGTCCCGTCTGGAAAAGTGGGAGCCGGGTCATGGCAGACTGTATGACCTTACATTAACCTATGGAGAAGATAAGGTAGAAAGCTACTTTGGTATGCGTGAGGTAAGATTGGATGGAGAGAAATTCCTCATCAACGATAAGAGCGTGTTCCAAAGACTGGTGCTGGATCAGGGCTTCTATCCGGATGGCATTTACACAGCGCCTACAGAGGAAGCACTTGTCAAGGATGTGGAACTATCCATGGCTGCAGGCTTCAACGGCGCAAGACTCCATCAGAAGGTATTTGAGCCTCTGTTCTTGTATCACTGCGATAAAGCAGGCTATCTGGTATGGGGCGAGCAGGGCTGTTGGGGACTGGATTACAGCAATCCCGCAGCATTAAAATATTTCCTGCCTGAGTGGATGGAAGCCTTGGAGAGAGACTTCAACCATCCCGCCATCATCGGCTGGTGTCCGTTTAATGAGACATGGGATTATGAGGGAAGAAGGCAGGATGACAGCTTACTGGCCAATGTGTATAAGATGACAAAGCTGTATGACACCACCAGACCCTGCATTGATACCAGCGGAAATTATCATGTGGTGACGGACATCTATGACTTACACAATTATGAGCAGGATCCGGCAAAGTTTGCAGCAACCTACGAGTCCTTTAAACAGGGAGGTGATTTGGAAGATACTCATGGCTACAGGCAGACACCGGTAAAGGGTATCCCTACCTTCATCAGTGAGTATGGCGGTATCAAGTGGGACGAGGAAGGTGTTGAAAAGGATGGCTGGGGCTATGGTGCAGGTCCTGCTACCAAGGAGGAATTCCTGAACCGATATAAGGGACTGACCGATGCCCTTTTGGACAATCCCCATATGTTTGCTTTCTGCTATACCCAGCTGTATGATGTGGAGCAAGAGTTAAACGGTCTGTATACCTATGAACGTAAACCCAAGTTTGATATGGATGTGATAAAGGCAATCAATGCCCGTAAGGCAGCAATCGAGGATTAAAAGCATCCCGCAGAGTATAAAAGAAAGCGTGTGAGAGACATTGGGGTCTGACATTCTTACAAGATGGTAAACAGTAGCGACAATTAGCCTAATCGGATGCTCAACCGAACAAAAAGAGAAGAACCCCCCAGTAGCTGGCACTACTGGGGGCATTTGTGTACTATGGAGTACTCATTTCATTTTTGTTAATCAGATTATATCACACCTTATCGACATTTTCAAGTTTGTGTAATTTACGTAACCAAAATACATAAATATCCCCAAATACGTAATATACTGCAGAAAGGACGCAATATTTGATTAAAGTTTGCAAATGAATAAGAAAAACAGAATAAAGATTTCAATTAGTTCTTTTCAATATTTTATCAATTAACTCTGACACAGATTTGACACAGCCTTCTGCATATTGCTTTACAGTAGCTGGAGAATGATGGAATGTATAACCATGCTTTGTTGCCCTTAACATATCAATGTCATTTTCAGCATCACCAATGGCGTAGACTTGTTCAGGCATGAATCCAAGTTTCTGACAAAGGATGTTCATGGCGTTCCCTTTTGAACAGTCTCTACACGCCATGTCAACATCCTGGATATTTACAAAAGCTCTCACCTCCTGGTGATCTGACTTTTCCAGCCAGTCTGCAAAAGCTTTTGCAGATTTATTGTCTTTGAAATGGAATGACATTCCATAAAGTTTTTCCGTTTTTAATAAATCAATACTGCTAATAGGTGTTGTTGGCAGGCTGTACTGCTTTTTTTGATTGCATGAAAATACGTTGTCTTTCGTATGAACTGTTAATGGTATATCCGATGTATATTCGTTTATTATTTTTTTGATTGCTGTAAATGATACAGGTTCTTCATGCAGTATTTGTTGATGACTATCCGCGATAATACTCCCTGTACCGGCAATCATGTAATCAGGCAAAAGATATCCTTCCAACGGAGCAACTATCCATGGCAATGCTCTGCCGGAGTTAATTACGATCAGATTTCCTCTTTGCTGGAATTCCTTTATTGCATCTAAATCTGATTCCTTAAAATATGTTTTTCCATTATCAGAGAACAATATTGTTCCATCCATGTCTGTAAATAAAATATTTTTCTGTTTCATATTTTTTTCCCTTGCTAAATTGATTGTCTTGTTGCATTATCCTGGAAGCTAAAGTAATCAGGGCGATGGCGTGACTGGGTATATTCAAACATAACACCATCACTATTGTAAGTATGAGATGTGACAACAGCCATACAGTTATAGTCTCCAAGATCCAAATATTTTTCATCAATTTCAGTCATCTTTTCTACGGTCATGATACGTTTACTTGTGACAATGGAAACTCCAAGAGTATTTTCCAGATAATCGTAAATCGACTTTTCTGCAATCTCTTTAGTTAGATCTTTAGCAACGCTTTTCAAAAAATAATTATGGTTTTATAAATTTTTTCCGATCCCCTCAAGTTCGTTCATGGAATCCTTGTTTTTTTC
>OHXU01000190.1_pt1 | contig 32707 bp, 15 predicted proteins | sample 1580091 | NCBI WGS metagenome assembly OHXU01 (sample SAMEA3882529, study PRJEB24775) | human gut metagenome | biome: human-associated habitat; feature: intestine environment; material: feces | place: Netherlands | collected 2009/2010 | reverse complement strand
TTGTCCTTGCGGCAAAGGCGGAAGCACGCAAGGACAATATCGAGGCGCAATACCGCGAACGCAAGGCCGACCTCGACGCACAGGAGGATGCCGTGAAATCCGAGGCCGCAGCGGCAAGGAGGGCAGCAACGGCACAAGCCGCCACGGGAGCGGTGAACGCAGGGGCAAGCCTCATTGCAGCAGCCGGAGACGGAGGGACGAACAAAAAAGCGAGTGGAAATCAGGGAAGCGATGCTCCGGCTGGTACATTGGAAACAATAAACAGCAAGGGACAAGGGATTAGTGTAAATCCTGACATATTACCCGAAAACAGCATGTGGAACTCTCCACAGTTCAAAAGACTGCCATACTAAAGCCGCAAGAACCATGACAGAGGAAGAGAAGAAAAAGCAGGAGCAGGCTACGGCAACGCAACAGCCTGACGCAGTGGAGCAGTCCATAAGGAATATGGAAGGCAAGGCTGCGCAATACCGTGAATTTGCCAAGTCGCCCGTTAACATTGACACGAGCGGACAGCCCAACTGGATGCAGGAAATAGAACGTGTAAGGCGTGAGTACACCGAAAGTCCGGAGCAACAGGCGGCAAGGGAGCGGCGTGAGAAACGCAACCGAAGAATAGCCGCCATATCAGACGGCCTCGTAGCATTGAGTAATGTTGCAGGGGCGATGGCCGGCGCTACGCCTATAAAGCAGACCGTCACGATGTCGGACGCTCACCGTAAGGCCGTGGAACGTGCGGCTCAACGCAGGCGAGAGAATGCAGCTCGCTACGAAACGGCGCGCAGATACTTGTCGGGCTTGCAGCAACAGCAGGACAAGCTGAACGCCGACAGGTATGACAAGGCAGTAAAGGCAAGACAGGACGCTGACAAGCAAGCGGACAACCTCATAGGCACTGCCGCACGGCTAAGGCAGAACCGCGAGAATGCACAACGGACACATGAGCTTGCAAAGCAAAGAGCCGAAGAGCAAAAGAGGCATAACAGAGCTTCGGAGGCACAAGGAGCACAACGAGTGAGTATTGCACAACAGAATGCAAATAAGAAAGGTAAAGGAAGTGGTGGAGCACAAGAAGATTGGGACGAGTATGCACGTTGGGAGCAGTTGCACCCAGACGAGGTGAGCAAGATTAAGACCGACAATGCGCAAATCAACCCATACACGCACATGCCGGAGAAACAGGTCACTTCATCGACGGTGAAATTGGTAAATGCCAAGATGAGGCAAAAATACGGTTCACCTGAAAGCGGAAGTAAGAAGAAAGTGAGTGGTTTTGGCAACTCTCAATCATCAGGCAAAAAGAAAATAGCAGGCTTTGGTAATTAAAGAACAAGACAATGGCACAAGATAACATCAAGAATTTGTATGATGCACTGAAAGGTGACTATGACCTTGGTAGTGAGGACGATTTCAGAAATTCGCTGAAGGACGCAAACAATAGGCGTAATCTTTACAATGCAATAGAAGGTGACTATGACCTTGGTAGTGAAGAGGACTTTGAAAAATCGTTGGGGTATGGTAATGAGGCTAATAAGCCTAATGAGCCAAATACGGTTACCAATACACAGCAAAGCTTTACGCAGGAGGAATACGGCAGATTGTCGCCAACTGCGCAAGAAGTAGCACAAGGAGTTGGCGTTGCGCCTAATAATGGGCCGAATAAGCCAAATGAGCCAAATAAGGCTGATTTGCAGAGGGTGCAGGAAGGTATGCAGAGGGTTCAAGCAAGAGAGCCAAAAGCGCAGTTTGTACCAGAGGCAAGTAATATAGTGATGGCTACGCCTACAGCGGAAACACTGAAACGCTATCCGTGGCTGAAAGCGGACGAAGCCGTGCCCTTCAATAGGGAAACTGGCGAGCCTTTGTACACATGGACAGACGAGCAAGGAAAACCAATTTCACGCAGTGAGATAGGCATAAGGACGGCCAAGCAGGAGATAACGGGCGAGCGTGAATATATGCAGCAACAGCCTGCCTCTCTCGAACTACCTGACAGCAACGCTCGTGCAATGAGGTTAGACGGAAGCCTGACAGAGTATGTTGACGTGCTGATGAAGGGAAAATACGGTGATGATTATCTCAACGGGACATTTACGACTGCTGACGGTAGACAAGTTAGCGGTAGTGAGCTTATGACCGAAACGGCGCAGCAGCAATACAATGAGCTAAACAATGACATCAACAATGCAAGAATAGAGTATCTTGACGCTGACGAAGGACAGCGCAAGGAACTTGTAGACGCATTGTCGAAGAAATACCAAGGTTTGCTGACGCGTGAGTCCATCGAAAGGACGATGAACGACGAACAGGCACAGATTGAAGCACGGGAAACGCAACGACAGAGGGAACGTCAACAAATAGACGAGGCCTACAATAAGGCGTACACCGACCGTGCTGCCGTGATGCAGGAAAATGCCCGTAAGGCGAAAGAGGAATATGAGAACTCTTCATGGCTTGACAGGATGTTTGGCGGTAATCCCGTTCAACGTGCGTATTGGATGAACCAAAACGACAAACGCATACAGATAGCCGACACGCAGATAAACATTGCGCTTGACGCAAGGCGTGTACTTGATACAGGTAAGGCATACGATGAAGGCGAGAGCTGGAGCGGAAGGCTCGTAAGAGGCATGCGTGACGCAATGACTGACACGGGACTGTATGACGGCGGCGTAGAGGAAATGCACGACCTACGGAACGTGAAGGAGGCCGTGGACGCTTACGAGGCAGGCACTGCAACCGACGCACAGAAAGACCTGCTGGACACATACTCGCTACTGACTATGGTGAACGGCGAGAATGCCGACGCATTAGGCGGTATGTATGGTGCTGGACAAATGACGATACAAGCCATACCGTTTATGGCTCAGATGTACATCAATCCTATCGGAAGTTTAGGTCAGTCTACAATGAAAGCCGCGACACGATTTGGCGTAAGGACGTTTGGTCGCTCGATGATGAACCAGTACATGAAAAGACTGCTGACAACATCATTGAAGGCAGGCGGACGGGTTACGGGCGATATGCTTGCTGCGGCTTTGCCTGCAATGACATTCGGAGCACCGGCCATCGGCGCAGATATGTACGACCGTCTGATAGGCAACGTAAGAGGTACAAGAAACGAACAAGGGAATGTAGAATATATCGGAAGGGACAATGCAGAAACGTCGAAAGCGGCAGCAATCGCGAAATCAATAGGCTCGAACTATTTGGAATACCAAAGTGAAATGGTTGGCGAATATTTCCGTCCGTTATCCAATATCATCTCAAGTGGCATCGGTCGTGCTACCGACAAGTTAGGGCTTGGCAAGGTTCGCGACATGATAGCCAACATATCGAACAAGGACTTTTACCGTGCATACGCCGACTTCGCAAGACGTACACAATGGCAAGGTACATTCAACGAGTATCTCGAAGAGGTAGTCAACAATGTTGAGAACGCACAGTTTATCGGTGACATGGATTTCAGTACAGACGAGAACGGCGTGTTCAACCTCGATACAAATATAGACACGTTCCTCGGTGTAGCAGTGATGAGCGGATTTATGTCATCATTGAAAACAGTTGACTACATCAGGACGAAAGGGCGGCTGAAGGATGCGCTTGACAACGCATATACTTCAGGACTTGACGTGTTCGGCACAAAAGAGTGGCAAAGAATAACCAACGAGATAGACGGATTGGATGACAAGACTGCTGCATCTGCCGTTAAGAAAATGCTTAACAATGTTGATAGCGACGAGAAAAAGCGCACTATTATCAATTATGCTACGGCAGCGTTGGCAAACCAAGGTTTTAATGCAGGAGAGCTGAAGAACTCGTTGGAGCAGGTTTCTGACGCGGCAGTTAATGGTGGTGTGCCACAAGACGCTATCCCAAGAATAGAGAATCTGGCACCCGAGGAACGTCAGAATGTACATGTGGATGGCATGATACACGCCGCCGTGCTATATCCGACGGCAGAGAATAACGGTCAACCGCAAGAGGTATTCATTACACGAGGCAATGTTGTAATGCGTGAGGACGGAACGATAGACACTGAAGCATCAGACAAGGAGATATATTATAAAGGTGTGGATGGGCAGGTGCATATTGTATCCCCTGACAAGTTGCAAGCAGTGGCAGAACCTATAAGCGTTGAGGATTATGTGGCAGCGAATAGGCCGAATGAGGCTAATGAGCCTGATATGGCCGAGGAAATCGTGCCTGGGCAAGTGGTAAACATTAATGTTGACGGCCAAACGTACCAAGCGACTGTGCAGGGTACTGACGGCAACGGCAATGTGTCGGTATATTATCAGGATGCAAACGGCATGGACCGCCCGGCGACGTTCACTATTGACGAAATAAGGAATGCCAACAGACCGAACAATGAAGAGCCGCCAGTTGGTGGAGCTGGGGCTGTTGTTGAAAATGCTGAGCCAAATGGGACTAATGAGCCTAATGCGTCACAGACAGCAGAAGATAGAATGCCTATTGATGTGAGTGAGTATTTCGGCAATGCTGAGGAGGCAATGGCGACAGCTAAGGACATTATCCAAAATGGTGAAGTAATCGGAACCTTGCCTGACGGAAGCGTGCAAATGCAGAACGATGGATTTGTTGCTACTCTCATGCCTGATGGAAATGGAGGCATGAATGTTACTGGTATTGAGAGAACTGGGAACAATGCACCGCAAAATATTCCTGAAAATGGCAACATTGGTGCAAAAAATATTCAACAGACTGACGGAATTTCCACGGAAAACGGCGGAATTTCTGCGGAAAATATTCAGCAAGAGCAACAGATTCCGCAAGACGATGAAGGTAATCTGATATATGACCAGGTGCCGGTGGAAGCAACAATAGCCGACTTGTACGACGGTAGCCTGAATGACGATGAAGTGCAAGGGTTTATTGACGCAAATATCAATGAGGCGCAGAAAAAGTACGACAGTGTGCAGAAAAAAGCACCGAAGATTGGCACAAACAAGGCCAAATATTTGGAACAAAAGCGCAAATGGCAGGCTGACGTTGACGAAGCAAAACGTGTACTTGACTATTGGAACGAGGTAAACAGCCAAAAGCAGGCTTTGACGCATACGACCGAAGAGGAAACGCAAGCGGCGCAGGCTGAACTTAGCGGACAGAACGCACGGGAGGAGTTTAATCAATACAACGAGAACGGCGTGAACGACGCAGTATCGGTTGCATCAGACTTCATACGTGGCGCGAAGATTACGCCTGAGAGTTTCAGGGCAGAAACGGGATATGGCACGGGTGAACAACGCCGTTTCGTGGGTATGATAGCCTCGGAGCAGAACGGTGGGAAGTCGATAGACCGCCTTGCCGAGGAACTCGTAAGCTACGACAACGCAGAGCTTAACGGCGTAACGTTCAACGGTGACACGAGCGCGGCAAAGGATGCAATACTCGAAGCATTGCAGAGTGCCGGCACCCGTGGAGAGCTTACCACGGATAACACGGCGGAGCAAGAACGATATGTTGAAGCACGCCGCGCAGAGCTTGACGCACAGTGTATGGAGGCATACGGCATGACATACGAAGATTATTTGGCGTATGAGGAGCAGAACTTGCCCGAAATGTTGAGAAAATATGCTAACTTTGACGAGGTTGAATTTTACAACCTGTATGCAGACGAAATAGAACAATCATTAAATGCAAGAATAAATGAGCAAGGAAATGACACCGCAGGAGAAGAGCCGCGAACTGGCGGAGGCAATGAAGTTCTGCCTGAGCAAGGGATTGGTAACGCCGGAGGAAGTGAAGGCGGCACAGAGCAAGGAACAGAAGTTCCAGCTGGCGTGCAGGGCACGGTTGAGGATGGAGCTGTACCTGAAGAAACAAACAGAGGAGAGGATAAAGAATATCAGTTATCCGAAACGGATACCCAATCCGAACAAGTAAAACAGGATAATATAAGGACAATAGACCCTCGTTCAATGTCTAATGACGAAAGACAGCAACGAGGAGATATGTTGCGTAATGCTCCTGCTATTGAGGTTAAAGCAGGACAAATAGTAAGCACGCCTGAACTTTCCGCACGCAAGGTTGCGGAAAGATGGTGGGACGAGAACGTTCCAGAACCAGTTTTCTATGACACAGAAGTTGGTGAAGTTGAAATAAATAAGAATTCAGTAGAAAGTTCCTTGGCTCATAGATATGGGCAAGCCAAACTTGACGCAATAACATCATTGGTTGACGGCTTCGAAAATGCCGTGTATCTTGGGACATTGCCTGATTTTACACGGCAAGAAGGTGTTTTGTCGCATTACTTTGCTTACCCCATAATTTATAATGATAAACGCTGTTATGTATTTTGTAGGGCAATGCAAGATGCAAATAAGAATAGGTTATATGTACATGAAGTGTTTGTCGCTGAGAACATAAAAAGAGGCGATACCCTTCAAACCGCAGCGTCTCAGCCTCACGGAGGTATCGCCTTATATAAGGATATCCTCGGCAATGTTTTGGAAGAAGCACCCGAGCAGCAGTCACTTCTGGATGGGAACAATCCCCATCAATATCCTGCCAATCGGGAGCTTTCTGAAAGCAAAGATACACAAACTTCCGCAAACGAGCAAACAGTTGGCGAAAAAATTGCACAAGAAGAAGCGAAAGTCGAGCAAAACCCGACCGAAGCACAGAAAGAAGCCGGGAACTACAAGAAAGGCCATGTGCGCATCGGTCAGTTCAACATCACAGTCGAGAACCCGAAAGGAAGTATGCGTCGCGGCACGGATGCAAACGGCAATCCGTGGGAAACTACCATGCAGAACACCTACGGTTACATCCGTGGTACAGAGGGCGTGGACGGCGACCATATCGACGTGTTCCTGACTAACGACATAGACGGATGGAACGGACGCAGGGTGTATGTGGTGGACCAGTACAACGAAGACGGCACGTTTGACGAACACAAGGTAATGCTCGGCTTCAACGATGAGGACGACGCACGCAATGCCTACTTCGCCAATTACAGCGATGATTGGGCTGACAAGCGTAAGATTGTCATGACCTCCACGAACTTGGAGGACTTCGAGAAGTGGATAGACAGCAGCCACCGGAAGACAAAGCCGTTTGCGGAGTACAAGAATGTGAAGAATGAGTCTGTTTCCGGTTCGTTTAATGAATTTGTCCGTGACAGTGGAGATGAGATTATCCCGGATGGTGTAACACGTTTAGATATTATCAGGTTTGCAGAAAGAGTTATTGAAGGATTCCCTTCACACACAGAAAGCTATGATACATACAATGCCGAACGAACAGATGTAGAGATACCATCCGGAAGGCTGTTCAAATCGGAAAGAGATTGGTTTTCTGCAAAAAACGGTGATGTTATTGTAGTATATGACTTACAGAATAAGAGTTCTTATGAACTTGTTGGCCACAAAGACGCACAAGGGTATTTGAAATCTGTTTCAGTAATAAAATATTACGGATTTGACCATAAAAAAACGGGATTATCTGTGTCAAAAACTCCGGATACTGTTTTTGAAATAACGCCAGCACAGTACACTACCAAGCGAGGCAAGGTGCTTGACATGTTCCTTGTGACGTTTGCAGAACCGTTGAGCAAAGAGCGGCAATGGGCGGCGCGAGAGCTTGCTAAGACTGAAAAGGGCTGGTATGACCGCGACAAAGAAGGATTCATGATGCGCAGCGAGGAAAGTGCACGGAAGCTGGTCGACAGAATAACTGGCAACGAAGAAGCCGTGATTGATGCACAGCCGTTGTCGCTTGCAGACACGCGCAAGTTGGAAGAGCCGGTAATGAGGCAGGTGGATTTAGAGGGATTGATGCAGGCTATACAAGAGAACGGGGAAGCTAAGTTAAGTGACCATCTTGTGCCACAATCAGAACAAAAAGAGGAAGCTTCCGTTCAAGAATCGGAAAGTTCAGAACAGAAAGAAGGGAATGCTTACGGCGCAAACAACAAACTCGTGAGCCGCGACCGGTACGAAGAATTGAAAGTACGGATGCGCCAAAAGTTGGGTGGACAGATGAACATGGGCATTGACCCTGAAATACTGGCCATCGGCACGGAAATGGCGGCATACCACATAGAAGCCGGAGCGAGGAAGTTTGCCGACTATGCACGGCACATGATAGCCGACCTCGGCGACGCGATACGCCCCTACCTCAAGTCGTTCTATAACGGAGCGAGGGACTTGCCCGAAGTGCAAGAGGCAGGATTGGCGGATGAAATGACCCCATACGATGAGGTTCGCACTTTCGACACGGCCAACTTCGACAAGCCTACTGTTGATGCTATCGAAACGGCACATACTGTTGTGCAAGAGCAGGAGGTAAACAAGCAGGCAGAGGAAGCAAAAAACATTCTGACGACACAAAGAAACGAAAAAGAAAGGCAGAAGAGGAGCCGGAACAAGAAAAAATCCGTATCTTCGCAACAGACACCGGACTTGTTCGGTAATGTGAATGCGGAACAAAACCAAGAAGACGATAATTATGGATTACAAAGAAATGATGGAGCGGTACGCGCCGAAGGACTGCCAACCGACAGAGGTGACACCGAAGAGCCGTCTGGAAGCATGGGCGAAACGGTTGGGCAAGAAAGTGGAAGACCTGACAGAAGCGGAGAAGAAAGCGGAAGCGGAGAATTACGACGCAGCCTGCAACAGTCCGAGCGACTGGATGGGCAGCTGACACCACGAAACCGCAATAACAACCATGTAGAGCGTGGCACAGACTACGCTCCAACTACTCCAAAGGCAAGGTATGACGCAAACGTAGAGGCCGTAAGGCTCGCTAAAGAACTTACAGACAGCGGTCAGCAAGCGACGGATGAACAAAAGGCTATATTGCGTCAATTCAGCGGCTGGGGCGGTCTTGGTACTTTCTTTAACAACGAGCGCACACGCAACGAACTTGTTGCACTTTTGGGCGATGACGGCTATCAACAAGCTGCCATGAGTATAAACAGTGCCTATTACACACCAGCAGATGTAATAGACGCTATGTGGGATATTGTCAAGAACCTTGGTTTTAAGGGCGGCAATATCCTTGAAGGTTCGGCCGGTATAGGAAATATCCTCGGTCTTATGCCGATGGATATAAGCGACAGGAGCAACATTGAAGCCGTGGAGATAGATGGCGTAAGTGGCATGATATTAAAGTTACTTTATCCTGACGCAAAGGTTGACATACAAGGCTTTGAAAATACGCAGGTAAGAAACGGTAGCGTTGACCTTGCAATAACCAACGTTCCGTTCGTTACAGGATTACATGTACACGATACGACGGGCGACAGAGACCTGTCACGCCGCTTTGGTAACATCCATGACTTTTGCATAGCGAAGAATGTCAGGAAGTTGCGCGAGGGCGGTATCGGCGTGTTTATATCGTCGAGTGGTACACTTGACAAGAATAAGGCATTACGCGAATGGGTCGTTAATGAAGGTAATGCTGATTTTATAGGCGCATTCAGGTTGAACAACAAAACGTTTGGTGGAACAACGGCGACGAGCGATATTATTGTCGTAAGAAAACGTGTGAACGGTAATAAGTCGGCAGGAGCGATAGACTTGCTTGACACGGAAAGCGTGCGTACTGTGAGTGTTCCAATAAATGACAATGGACGGGAGAAGATAAAGTCTGTGGTGCTGCAATACAACAAGTATTTCGTTGAACATCCTGAAAACATGGGCGGCGAAATGGCGTTGAACTACGAACGCGGTGAAACGTTCCGTCCCGAAGGAAGCGGTCTATTCCCAACTACTGGTATAAACCAGGAAGAGCGTATGCAGCAATGGGCGGAAACGTTCAAAGATAAGGCCGTAGACGTACCGCAACCACAAACAGAAGAACCTGCCGACACGCAGACCGACACCAATGGCAACGAAATAAAGGACGGAACAATAGTTGTAGGTGAAGATGGAAGCATAAACGTGATGTATCTCGGTCGACAAGAACCGCTTGGCGTGAATGACAAGAAGGTGAAAGGCCATACAAAAGCAGAATGCGTGGAGGACTACAACCGTATAAAGAGGGCTTTGAACGCCGTGCTTGAATATGAAACGACAAACGAAAAAGACGATGGACTGAAACCGCTACTGAAAGAACTGAACGACGCATACGACAGCTTTAAGGACAAGTACGGCAATCTGAACAAAAACACGGCAATATCGTTCCTTCGCAATGATATAGACTTCCCGAGCATACAAGCGTTGGAGAAATTCAACGAAACCAACGACAAGGACGGCAAGCGCATTGTGCAGACAGAAAAGACATCAATCTTCACTGAGCGTGTGGTTCAGAAAGAAGTTGAACCACACCCGACAAACGTTTTGGATGCAGTAAAGACAAGCGTGTTCAGGAGCGGACGTATTGACCTGGACTATATCAGCAATGCACTCGGCAGGGATGTGTCCGACATTGAGAAAGAGATTATCGACAATGGACTTGGTTATCGTGACCCGGCAACTGGCAACATGGAAGTGAGCTACGAATACCTTAGCGGCAATGTAAGGCAGAAGCTCGCCATTGCCGAGGCGAACAATGAGGACGGCAGGTATGACAAGAACATCAAGGCATTAAGAAAAGTTATGCCGATGGACATCCCGGCGCACTTGATAGAGTTCACCTTCGGTTCATCATGGGTAAATCCTAAACTATTTTCTGACTACGTAAACGAAAAGACAGGCGTACCAGTCACGCTCACCAACGTCGGAGGACAATGGAATATGGATTTACCGTATTATACCGCTACGGAAAAGAACAAGAGCGAGGGTGTAAGGAGTGAAAAGTTGAATAAAATCGTTCTTGGTACGGACTTGATGAACGCCGCTATAAACAACCGCACGATAACGGTAAGCACTACTCAAAGGACATGGGACGGTAAGACTGAAACTATAACCGACAAAGAAGCCACGCAAGCGTGCGCCGCTAAAATAGACGACATTCGCAACGACTTTAAAGACTGGGCACGTGCGAAAATGCAGAGTGACCCTGAAATGGCGAAGGAGATAGAACGAGCATACAATGACCGATTCAACAACTACGTACCCGTACAAGTTCCCGACGAATTTACTTCAGGACATTTCCCCGGTGCATCGACAAAGATAACTTTGTTTCCACACCAATCAAAAGCAGTCATACGTGCAACTGGTCAACCGATAATGCTGGCTCACGAAGTAGGTACAGGAAAAACTTTTACGTTAATAACGACGGCAATGGAAATGCGCAGGTTGGGATTGGCGAGAAAACCGATGATAGTTGTGCAGAATGCAACCGTCGGACAGTTCATCGCATCGGCTAAAGAGCTTTATCCTAACGCCAAGGTGCTGACCATTGCCGACAATGAGCGCAACGAGGAAGGGCGCAAGAGGTTCTACGCAAAAATCAAGTACAATGATTGGGATATGATTGTTGTACCCCAAAGTGTGTTTGAGCGTATTCCTGACAGCGAAGAGCGGCAAATGGACTTCATCAACGACAGGATAGAAGAGAAGGAACACGTACTTGAACAGATACAAGAGATTGACCCCAAGAGCATGATTGCAAGGAACGCCAAGCGAGAGCTTGACAGCCTGCAAACAGAGCTTGCCGAAGTGTCAGACAAGAAACGGCAAAAGGACGAGAAACGTGCTGCAAAGACACGACAAAACGCGGCTGCCAAGGCACAGGAGCAACTTGACAGGGCTACCGACGACGTAGAGAACTTCGACGACATGGAGATAGACGCAGTGCTTGTGGACGAGGCTCACGAGTACAAGCACCTCGGTTTTTCCACTGCAATGCAACGTGGCGTGAAGGGTGTTGACCCGTCATACAGCAAGAAGTCGGCTGGCGTGTACTTGAAAACACGTGCCGTTATGGATAGGTCGGGTGGAAAGAATGTCATATTTGCAACCGGTACACCGATAAGCAACACGGCGGCGGAGATTTGGACGTTCATGCGCTACCTCATGCCCAAGCACATGATGGAGGAGTACGGCATTTACTACTTCGACGATTTTGTGCGCAACTTCGGCAACCTGACACAGATGCTGGAGTTTACCACGAGCGGCAAGTTCAGGGAGAACAACCGCTTTGCAGGCTACGTAAACATTCCCGAACTCATAAGAATATGGTCGAGTGTGTCAGATACGGTGTTGACAAAAGAAACAAACCTGAAAGACAAGTTGCCCGAAACGGTAGACGGAGGACAAAAGGCCACAGACATCTACCTGCCGCAGTCGGCAAGTCTTCGTTCAATTATGAAAGCCGTGCGTGCAGAATTGGAACGTTTCGACAACATGAGCGGTAAAGAAAAGAAAGAAAACAGTGCAATACCTCTTGTGATGTACGGAATAGCCAAGGCGGCAGCTATTGACCCACGTCTCGTTATGGCAGCAGCTGCGGATGAACCTGTAAGCAAGACGAATCGTGCAGTAGAGGAAACATTAAAGTCGCTCGAAGCCACGAAAGACTATAAGGGAACGGTAGCAATATTCTGTGACACGTATCAGAACAACCAGACCGGCTTCAATATTTATGAGGAAATAAAGCGTAAGCTCGTTGAACGCGGTGTGCCCGAAAACCAAATAGTAATCATGCGCAGTGGCATGAGCGTAAACAAGAAGGCCGAGATATTCGACAAGGTGAACGCAGGTGACGTGCGCGTGATAATGGGCAGCACGTTTACTCTCGGTACGGGCGTGAACATACAAGAACGTCTGAATACCTTAATACACTTAGACGCACCAAACCGACCTATGGACTATACGCAGAGGAACGGTCGTATATTAAGGCAGGGCAACCTGCATAAGCAATGGGGATTACCTGTAAAGATATTGCGTTTCGGCGTTGAAGACTCACTCGACATTACGGCATATCAACGTCTGAAAACAAAGGGTGCTATTGCTGATAGCGTGATGGAGGGTAAGAAGTTCATCAACAATAACCAGCAAGACCGCACGCTTGAAGAGCAGGAAGACGTGTTCGGCGACACCGTAGCACAGCTTTCGGGCAGCGAGTACGCACTGTTGAAGAACCAGGCGGAGCGTGACTTCAGGAAATACAGCAACAAGAAGAAGCAATACGAAACAGACCAAATATATGTGCATAACGCCATACCACGGTACGAGGGGCAGATAAAGGCAAGCGAGGAAACCGTAAAGCAGCAGCAAAAGGCGTTGTCGGCTGTTGAAAAGGCGTTCCCTGATGGAACAGTGCAGGAGATAACCATCGGCAACAGCAAGCTGTCCGGCCAAAAGGAAATCGGCGACTACATAAAGGACGTAGTAAACAAGAAGCAAACCGAAACAGAGGATAATGTAAGGAAAGGCGCACAAGGAACTAAGGCAAGTTCATCGTTCACCATAAAAGCCGGGCCATTTACTTTCACGGTGAATACCGAATACAGCAAGGATACGGAGTTTCAGAACGGAAGCCTGTTCCCTATAGTGCACAGGAACATGACTTACTCGTGTGACGAGTTGGGCTTATCTAACGTTCCTGTACAGCGAGCATCGTTCAAGAATGCCGTTGACGACATTATGAACAACGTGTTGAGCGGCAATGACATGCGCGAGCGTATCGAAACGGAGAATAACTCCATTGAGCGTAACCGTTCAGAACTGGAGCAATTGAAATCGCGTGAAGGCAAGCCGTTTGAAAACGAGAAAGAACTTGAAGACGCACGCAAGAAAGTTGAGGAATACACGGAAAAAATGCGTAAGGAGATGGCGGCGAAAGAGCAGAAATATGCCGAAATGGACGCGCAGACGCAGATTGCAGACCTCGGTAGTCTTAGCGGTGCGGAAGAGGCGGAAGAAGATGGGGAGACTCTTTACCGAGAGGCTGACGGATACAATGGTAATATAAGTGTCAGCGAAGAAGAAGCAAATGATTTATTCCGTGTTGTTGATGACGCAAGCGAGATAGAACGGTTAAACAGTGAACCGACTGTAAAGGTGTACCGTGCCATGTCGTTGGTGGACGGCAAGCTGTATCCGCCAATGTCGAAGAAAATCGGCACTGGCAGCAATCGTGTAAGCCAAGCTCCATCAGAGTTCGGCCAGTGGGAAGTGTCGGACGAACGGCCTGAATTTGTGGAGAAAGAAGGAGCACACAAGAACCATATCTACATTGTAAAGGACAACGGCAAAGGCTTGTGGGTTGCATACAATCCTTATTTCCATACCTCGCGCAATCCGCTTAACGACCAGTTCGCAGAAGCCTACCAACGTCCTAACCTTGTTACTGTTGAGGTAGAAGTGCCTGAAAGTGAACTGACAAGCGGCTATCAGGCAGAGGGTGCTAAAGACCCTGTAGGCGAAACGAAGTGGAATGCAGGGCCAGTTAACCGTCAACTTAGTGGCGACAAGAAACGCAAAGTAATCCTTTCGAGGTGGATGCGCCCTGTACGCATTGTTCCAGACAGCGAGGTGGCGCAGCACATCGCCGAACTTATCGAGGGTGAGGACGTTGCCATACCTGTTAATACTGTTACTCCGTCATTGCTTGAAGAGTTGAAGAAGCTCGGCGTGAAGATTGTAGACGGTATCAGCAAGGGACGCAAGAAAGCCAGTGCCATGATGAGAGGTGGCAGCGGTGCATTGACCGACGACGAATTAAGCCTTGTCAACGACCCTGCGGCAGCATTGACGGGCAGGTCAACACGTACATCGGCACAACGCAGAAGGTTTGCAGAACGTGAACGCCAACGCATGGTTGACGCAGTACAGAAATTGGCAAGAAAGTTGAATCTTGACAACGTAGACATCGTTACAGATGCAAGTACACTACAAGGCCGACGCTCGAGAGCAAAAGGTTTTTATTCGCGTAGTACTGGGCGAATAACGATAGTGATACCAAATCATATGGACATACGTGACGTGGAACAAACCCTGTTGCACGAAGCCGTGGCACACTATGGATTGCGCCAACTATTTGGGGAACATTTCGACACGTTCCTTGACAACGTATATAATAATGTGGACCCCGAATTGAAACAGCGCATTGACGCAATGTCGCAACAACGTGGCTGGAGTACACGCACAGCTACCGAGGAATATCTTGCATCGTTGGCAGAGAACACCAACTTCGAGGACATGAACGCAAGCTGGTGGGATAAGATAAAGCGATACTTCTTACGCATGCTGCACGAGATAGGTTTTGAGGGTTTTAAATCGTTTGAATACATTTCTGACAATGAGCTGCGTTACCTATTGTGGCGGAGCTATGAGAATCTTGCAGAGCCTGGCAGATACCGCAGTATCATGGGCGAAGTAAGGGACATTGCCAAGCAACATGAATTGAATGTAGGTAATTATTCATCAAGCACTGATGTTACGGCAATGAGTGCGGAAAACGATGTGCGTTTCCGTGAAGAAGACGAGGCGGAAGAAGATTTGAGCCGTGAGTGGCAAGACGAATATGACCGCAGGACGCTAAGTGCGGTTTTCAAGTTTACCGAAGCGGCACAAGACGGTATGAAGAGTGTCAGCATTCTTCAAGATGTTATATCAAAGGAAACAGACAAACCGATAAAAGAAGACGAGAACGTATGGGCGTTGCAGAACCGACTAAGCAGTACAAATAAATATGAGCAGGATTATTTCTACGAAAACTACTACAAGCCACTGATGATGGCCGTAGGTAATCTTGTTAAGGCCGGTGCAAGGTATAACGAATTGGGTCGGAACATGGAAGACGCCCAGGACGACATATTGAAATATCTTATTTCAAAGCATGGAATAGAACGTAATGCACATTTCCGTGAAGTAGCAGCGATGGAAGCAAGGCGACCATACGAGGAAAGCATCGAGGAAATAAGGAAGGCTGTCGACAATGGAGAGATTACACAGGTAAATGCAGACAAACAAATAGACAAGCTGACCGAGCAAGCCAACGAGGCAGAGGAAAAATCGAGAATAGATACCATTACAAGGGATTATTCGGGATTATCCGAACTTTATAACAACAAAATGGATTTTGACGCCTTGGCCGAGCAGTATGTATTAGACTTTGAAAGCAAGTTTGACACAGCCGACTTGTGGAATAAAATCAATGCAGCTACAAAGACGACATTGAGGAAAACATACGAAGCCGGTCTTATCTCGCGCAGCGGATATGAGGTCACACGTGATATGTACCAATACTACATACCGTTAAGAGGTTGGAGCAATGATGTTGCAAGCGAGATGTATAATTACAAGGGACAGCAAGGTGTTGGCGGTAGGATAATGAAAAGGGCTAAGGGACGTAAGAGTCTTGCCGAAAATCCGCTTGCCGTTATAGGTCGTATGGGACAAGACGGTATATTGCAGGCAAACAAGAACCGTGTAAAGCAACGTCTGTACAACCTTGCTATTGGGCACGATACTTCATTGCTTTCTATCAGCAAACAGTGGTACGTTAATGAAGGGACAAAGGAAAACCCAGATTGGCAACGTGCATATCCTGAATTGAGCGGTGATATGGGAGCAGACGAAGTGGCTGCTGCTTTGAAAGAGTTTGACGAGAAAATGAAAGCCTTGAAAGACGAAGGTATGGCCACTCAACGTAGGGACGGACTGACGCTTAAATACCATACGACAACGGCTCAGGAACAACAACACCGCGTGAACGTAAGCATTGGTGGCCGTGAATATAATATATATGTAAACGGCAATCCTCGTGCAGCGCAAGCTATAAACGGCGAGTTGAGAATGGACGACGAAGGGAACAGTATAATACAAAGGGTGAACAGATGGCTTGCGAATGTATATACAAGTCTTAATCCTGAATTCGTTGTCACCAACTATGAACGTGACGCAGGGTTTGCTGCAGCAATAGTTGCCGCAACGGAAACACCGGCATACCAAGCTGGGTGGATAAAGAACATGGCGAAGTTTAATCCACTTACAACTGGTATATACATAAACCACTTGATAAGCAAATCAACAAAAGGACAGATAAATCCTGACAATACGACTGAACGGTATATGCAGGAGTTCCTGGCCAATGGCGGTGAAACCGGCTTTACGAATATGTTGACGGCTGACGACTATAAGAAACTTATCAAAAAAGAGATTAAGGAGGTCAACAAGCCAATTACTGCAAGTAAAGCCGGCCGTGTCTGCTTTGGATGGGCACAACGTGCCAACCGGGTATTCGAGGACGCAACACGTTTTGCCACTTACGTTACATCGAGGGAACAAGGCAGAAGCATTGACAGGTCTATACGTGACGCCAAGGAAATATCATTGAACTTCAATACGCGCGGCGCAGACGGCATGAAGAATGACGGTGTTGTGCACAAGTTGTTCAGGAACTTGCGTAGATGGATTATATTCACCAATCCAAGCATACAAGGACTTAATAAGGCTGGCGTTGCATTTAGCAATCATCCCGTAAGAAGTACGCTTGTTATTGCTGGTTTGCCTGCTGTATTGGGTTATGGAGTTGCGGCGTTGGCGGCCTCTATACTTGATGGCGACGATGACGAAAAGGTAAGGGAGGCTTACATGGATTTGCCAAAATGGATAAGGAGGACAAATATATGCATACCAATAGAGGGGACTAAGTTTGTCACAATTCCTTTGAGTTATGAGCTACGTGTAAGTTATGGCTTGGGTGAAATGTTCTGGGAGATTGAACAAGGCATGATTGAACCGGGTGAGCTTGTGAAAGAAACAGTAACACAGTTGAGTGATTTACTGCCTTTATCGTTTGCGAGCGGCACGGTTGCGCAAAATCTTTCGCCCACAATCGTAAGGCCGCTTGTAGATATTATCCAAAACAAGGACTTCACAGGTAGGCCGATATACCGTGAGAATACCTTTAACCAAGGAATGCCCGAATATACGAAGGCTTATGCTGGCACGGCAAAATGGCTGACAAAGAGTTCTGAGGTATTAAATAATGCCACGCCTAAGTTTTGGGTTAAGGATTATCCCGAACCTGATAAATATACGCCAGGTGCAATAAACATCAATCCGGCCATTGTTGAGCATTTACTTGATAGCTATTTAGGCGGACTTTACACCTTCCCTTCAAAGGCTGCTAAGACAGTCAGTATGATTTGGGATGAGGATATGCAAGATATTCGCAATATTCCATTCTTGAACAGGAACGTAAAGGACAGTCAAAGCGGCAATCCGATAACAAAGAGTGCGGGCGACAGATATAACACTTACATGAAGGAATACAGATTGTCGAAGCAACGTTGGGACGGTTACCGCAGAGAAGCTAATCATGGCGTAACGGAGTTTGTTCCGAAATTGATTGATTTCACTAATAGTGTGCAAGGACAACGGATGTTCATTATTGACGGTTACAAAAAGTCTTTGGACGAATTGGATAAGCAGGTTAAGGACATGGGCGAGTATGAAGGCTACGGTGAAGATGAGGAACGCAAGAGACTGAAGCAGTTAAGCAATGACTTGAAGCAAGAGTTAGTGGACAAGCTGGACAGTGTCTCGATGCGGCGTTAAAATAAAAAATTCCCACAGGTTTTGTGCTTGTGGGAATTTTCCGTATTTTTGTATTCAGAGTCTTTAATTTTAGATAAAACCTGCACAATACCTGCACATGCAAAACGACTATTTGTAATATATTGATAATAAGGATTTTATAAAGACGCTTTTGCGTCTGGGGCGTGAGGTCGCTGGTTCGAGTCCAGTAATCCCGACCAAGCAGTAAGGGCCCGGAACTTGGTAAGAGTTCCGGGCCCGTTTTTTATATTGCGGCAAGACAAAAAGCTTGTTTACGGCATATTTTATTTTGCTTTTAAGCTGTTTTGCATTATCTTTGCACTATGGAGACGTTGTGTGTGCCTCGGTTAGCGGGCATGACGGCGATGGATAAAAACCGTAAGTATCATGAAAAAACTGTTAGTCATATTCTTGATTGCGCTTGTTGTCGCTGGCTGTGACGGAAGGAAATCGGCAGAGAAACTGTTCGGGCAGACGGCATCGGGGGTGGTAGTGGTGCTCAACGAGTATTATTATGAATTGAAGTTGCCCGCTGGCGGCTCACTCTATTTTACCGGGCTTGACGAAAACGGTGACATAAGCGGCCTTACAGCTGACGAGGATGAGGTTCGGGCAAACCGCAGCATGCTTACAGGCACTGCTTTTTTTATCGGTAGTGACGGCACAATGATGACTAACCGTCACGTGGCCAGTCCCGGAATTGACGCCGTGACTGCACGCCGCAGCATGATAAAGATATTGAGACTGATGAAGATGTACATCTCTGAGGAAATGACTTCATTGTCGCAACAGTACGCCGTGCTTGAAAGCCAGAAGGCCGACTGTGTTTATACCGACTATTACGGTAATGTATATTCGGACCAGAATAGGTTGGACGAGATTAACGCCAAACAGCAGGATTTAAGCCGAAGGTTTGACGCTCTGGGGCAGTCGGCTGGCGAGATTGATGACAACATAGACCCTGAGGGCATTAAGATTAACACCGTGTGTGAGCTTGGCGTAGCATATAATAACACGTTTGTGACGACCGACAAGGATTTTGTGGAGAAGAATCCTTGCGTTGTAGTGCGCATATCGGACAAGGAGGACGTTGACCTTGCTTTGCTGCAGCTTAAAAACAAGAAGACGCCCGAGGGGGCTCATGTGTTCACTATAAAGGGAGACGGCGATGACGATGGGCTGTTGACGAAACTGTTTGGCGGTTCGGGTAAGAATGCTCCGCTGAAGATAGACCAGCAGTTGTATATGCTCGGGTATAATGCCGGCCTTGTGTTGGCAAATACCCGCCAGGGAATCAAGGTTCAGATGACCAGTGGCAAGGTTACACAGCTGCCTGACGGGCAGCGCCTGCTGTATAGCATTCCTGCCCTGCAGGGGTCGAGCGGCAGTCCGGTAATTGATGAATACGGCGACGTGGTGGCCGTCAACTTTGCCAAACTCGGCACTACGGATAATTTCAATTTCGGCATTCCTGTAGAACGTATACGGGAATTCATAAGGAAATAATCATTGTATATCGTTTGTCGACGTGCCCAAGCGCTGTTGAGATGTTTCTCGGCGGTAGGCGACATAAAAAAGGCACATGCCCTTTGTGGGTATGTGCCTTTTATTCATTCAACGTGGATGTTACCACATCTTGCTTATGAGACCAAGCTTTGTATCGTTGATGAACTCGATGATGTGGCGTATCTCGGGGCCATCAGGCACCTGTTCCTTAACCTGTCTTACGGCGTCGAACACGCTGGTCTGGCCGTGGAATACAAGGCGGTAGGCATTGGCGATGTGGTCTTGAACCTTCTGTGATACTCCGTGGTTGGACAGTATTGAGGCGTTGATACCGCCGTACTTTACGGGATTGTCGCTGGCAATGATGTACGGCGGCACGTCACGGCTGATGCGGCAACCGCCTTGTATCATTGAACCGCGGCCAACACGCGATCCGGCGTTAGCGATGACGTTGGACGAGCAGATTACTGCGTTTTCGAACAGACAGTCGCCGGCTATCTTTGTACCGTAACCGAACACGCAATCATCAGCAATCTTTGTGTCGTGTGATACGTGCACGCCTTCCATAAGGAAGTTGTTATTGCCGATGTATGTCTGGCCGTCGCTGAAAGTTGCACGGTTGATAACGACATTCTCGCGTATGATATTGTTGTCGCAAATCACGAGCAGTGAGTTGTCGCCCTTGTAGTTGAAATCCTGTGGCATAGCTCCGAGTACGGTGTTCTGGAACACCTTGTTGCCACGTCCAAGACGGGTCCCGTTCATTATGCTAACGTAAGGATAGATGACGCAGTCGTCGCCAATCTCAACGTCTCCCTCGATGTAGGCGAAAGGATAAATCGTAACGTTTTTCCCGATTTTCGCCTTCGGGTCTATTTCTGCTTTTGGACTTATCATATTGTTTAATTTTAATCGGTTATAAGGTTGTGGGTTTTACGGTTATACGGTTTGGGTTGTTATGTGGTCATAAAGACTTTTATGCTTTCTCCGTACAACACTATGACCGCATAACCGCACAACCCCATACTTTAATCCCTTCCTCCGCCGAGGGCGTAATAGAGGTTCACGACAGCCTGCATCTTGTAGAAGTCGTCCTGTACCTTTGACAGTTCAGCATTGAGCAGTGACTGCTGCGCCGTTATAACCTCGAGATATGTACTGCTGCCCATATTGAAGAGGTCCTTGGTGTACTGGACATTCTTTGTCAGGCTTTCTACCTGTTTCTCTTCAAGCTTGCTCTTTTCGTCAGACGAGTTGTAGAGCACGAGGGCATTGCTTACTTCAGAACCTGCCGAGAGCACGGCGTTCTGCCAAGTGTTGTAGGCCTGTTCCTGTGTTGCCTTGGCAACCTTGAGCTGCGCAACAAGCTGTCCGTTCTGGAATATCGGCTGGACGAGACTTCCTATTGCGCTAAGCAACCACTTACCTGGATTGACGATACCAGAGCCTGAACTGTTTGTGAACGCTCCGGAGCCGCTAATCGTTATGTTCGGATAGAACTTTGAACGGGCAGCCTGAGTATCGTAGAAGCACTGTGCAAGAGTCATTTCGGCATAGTGAACGTCAGGACGGTTGTTGAGCATTTGTATGCCTACGCCCGTACTGAATTCTGTAGGCAGTGACTGGTCTTCCAGTCTACCGCGGGCGATGGTCTGCGCCGGCTGGCCGAGCAGCAATGAAAGAGAGTTCTCCGTCTCGCGTATTTGGCGTTTCAGGTCAGCAGCCTGTGCCAATACTGAATAGTAGTTGGCCTCGGCGCTCTGTACGCTGGTTTCCTTTGCGCTGTTCAACTCTTTCTGTAGCTTCATCATGTCCCATGTATCCTTTGTCAGGACAGTCATGTTGTCCACGATTCCCAGCTGTTTGTCAAGCATAAGTAGCGTGTAGTATGCGTTCGCTATGTTGGCAATCAGGTTCGTTTTAACAACAAGCTGGTAATCCTTTGTAGCCAGAAGGGCCATCTGCGCACTGCGTTTCTGGTTCAAGAGGTTGCCGAACAGGTCAATGCTCCAGCTTGCGTTGATGGGCAAAGAGTAGGTCTTCGTAGCCTTGCTGCCGTCCCATGACGATATCGTTCCCTGCGGAGAGAACGTGAACGAAGGAACGAACGCCAACTTTGCAGCCATGAGCTGTGCCTCTACCATCTTGACATTGAGGGCGGCGTTGAGCAAGTCTGTATTGTGCTCGAGACCTTGTTCGATAAGCACCTGGAGTTGCGGGTCGGTAAATACGCTGCGCCATGGAAGGTTTCCGAAACTTGTAGTGTCGGTAACGGCAAGCGTATCGGTATTTGAAGTTACGTCACGCACAATGCCCGTAACGTTGACATCGGGGCGCTCGTACTTGTTGTAGATTCCGCAGCTGCTCATAAGGGCAGCGGCGGAAATCATTATCAAAATATTATTTCTTTTCATCATTGTTGTCATTTATCTTGTTTTCAACCGGGCGGGTGTACTGCAACAGCTCCGTATCTACAGCCGCGTTGTCATCGTCGAACTCGAGAGGCTTAGCTTTCTCCTGCAGATACTGGAAGATGTAGAAGAGCACCGGAACCACCAGGAGCTGGCAAATCATACCAATGAGCATACCGCCGATTGCGGCAGCGCCGAGAGTCATGTTACCGTTATATCCCACACCTGTAGGCCGGAGCAACGGCATAAGGCCGATAATCATTGCCAATGATGTCATCAGGATAGGTCGCAGACGGGCTTGGGCACCGAGCACTGACGCCCATGAGAGTGCCATACCCGTGCGTCGACGCTCAAGGGCGAACTGCACGATAAGGATGGCGTTCTTGGCCAAAAGTCCGATAAGCATGATCAACGCAATCTGCATGTAGATGTCGTTCTGCTTTCCGAACAGGTCGGTGAAGATGAACGCGCCTGCAATACCGAACGGAATGGAGAGGATTACCGACAGAGGTACTAGATAACTTTCGTACTGCGCACTCAGAATCAGGTACACGAAGGTAAGACAGAGTACGAAGATAATCATCGTAGAGCTGCTTGACTCCTGCTCGGAACGTGTCAAACCTGAGAATTCATAGCCAAAACCTGTCGGCAGGGTTGTGCTTGCAACTTCCTCAACGGCACGGATGGCGTCTCCTGAAGAATAACCTTCAGCCGCGGTGGCGTTGACGTCGATAGACGTGAACAGGTTAAAGCGGGCAATCTCCTGAGGACCGTAGACTTTGGTCATGGTGACGAACTCGTTAATCGGTGCCATGCCATTGCTTGTCCTTACATATATATTATTCATGCTGTTCAAGTTCTCTCGCATTTTCGGGTCTGCCTGAATCATGACACGGTAGAGCTTACCGAAAGAGTTGAAGTTTGAAGCATAGAGACCGCCGTAGTATCCTTGCATGGCCGTAAGTACAACACTCGGGTCAATACCGCTCTGCTTGCACTTCTCGACATTTACGTCGATCTGGTACTGCGGGTACTGAGAGTTGTAAGAAGTCATAGCCGTTGCAATCTCGGGACGCTTGTTGAGTTCGGCCAGGAAGTTCTGGGTTATCTTGAAGAAGTTGTTGACATCGCCACCGGTACGGTCGAGCATTGAGAACGTCAGACCGTTGGTTGCGGAGAATCCTTGCACCATAGGCGGCTGGAAGGCCAGTATCTGTGCGCCCTTGATGGCTGCCGTCTGTTTGTAAATCATGGCGAGCACCATCTTTGAACCCATGCTGTGAACGTCAAAATACTTCATGAAGCCTTCTTCCTTGTCACGCTCCTCAAACGACTTCAGCTTGATTACGAACGTACCTTGGTTGGTACCTTGTCCTGAGATGAAGTTGTAACCGGTGATACGCAGGCGGTTGGCGATTGCGGGGTTGGTGGCAAGCATTGAGTCAACCTGGTCCATCACAAGGTTTGTCTTCTCAAGAGAGGTTCCCGGAGGGGTTGAAACGGTACAGAACACAGTACCAGTATCTTCGTCAGGTACGAGACCGGTTTTGGTGTTCATTGCAGTAAGCACGAGTGCCGCGATACCTACAATAACGGCGATGAGTGATATTACCGGTTTCTGCACAAGCTTGCGTACGCTCTTTGTGTACTTGTCTTGTACTTTATTGTAAGCACCGTTGAATGCTGCGCTGAAGCGGTCGATTATTGACATTTTGCGTGCAGAGCCGTCCTCGTTTTTCGGTTTGAGGAGGATTGCACACAACGCAGGAGACAGCGTCAACGCGTTGACAGCCGAGATAACGATTGAGATAGCCATCGTTATACCGAACTCCTTGTAGAACGTACCGGACGTTCCGCCGATGAACGACACAGGAATGAACACGGCTGACATCACGAGGGTAATGGAGATAATAGCTCCCGAGATTTCGTTCATCGCGTCGATTGAGGCCTGGCGTGCTGACTTATAACCCAAGTCGAGCTTCGCGTGGACGGCCTCGACGACCACTATGGCGTCATCGACGACTATCGCGATTGCCAAGACTAACGCCGAGAGCGTAAGCAGGTTGAGCGAGAAGCCGAACACATAGAGGAAGAAGAACGTACCGACCAACGACACCGGCACCGCGATAAGCGGGATGAGTGTCGAGCGGAAGTCCTGCAAGAAGAGGAACACAACGATGAACACCAGCACGAATGCCTCAAAGAGGGTGTGTACAAGGTTGTCGATTGAAGCGTAAAGGAACTCCGTCACGTCCTGCATGTACTTGATTTCCACGCCAGGAGGCAACAGCTCGCGCTGCTGGTCGATAACGTTCTTGATGTCGTTAACGATTTGTGTAGCGTTAGAACCTGCCGTCTGCGTCACCATCATCATGACGGCGGGCTTGCCGTCAACCTTTGACGTAACGCTGTAATAAAGTCCGCCAAGCTCTACGCGGGCAACGTCCTTCACGCGGATTGTGTTGCCGTTGGCGTCGCTTGATATGACCATGTTCTCGAACTCCGTCGGAGTTTGCAGACGACCACGGTAACGAATGGTGTATTCGTATTGATTGTCGCTTTGTTCGCCGAACTTACCGGGTGCGGCCTCGATATTCTGCTCGGCAAGAACTCCGGAGATGTCAGATGGCATGAGGCCATAGTTCTTCATCTTGATGGGGTCGAGCCAGATACGCATTGAGTACGTCTTTGCACCCATAACCTCACAGTCGCCCACACCGTTGACACGTTTAAGTGCCGGAATGATGTTGATGTCGGCGTAGTTCTGCAAGAATTTCTCGTCGTAGCGTTCCGGGTCGCCGACGATGGACATAAGGAGCACGGTTGACGTCTGGCGCTTCTGCACCGTCACACCGGCCTGTGTAACCTCGGCAGGCAGAAGAGCTGAAGCCTGTGATACACGGTTCTGCACGTTCACCTGACACATGTCGGCGTTCATACCCTGCTTGAAGAACACTGTGATACGGCCCGAGCCTTCGTTCGTTGCGGTGGATGTCATGTAGGTCATGCCTTCCACACCGTTGATTTGCTCTTCAAGCGGCACGATGACCGAGTTCAACACTGTTTGCGCGTTGGCTCCCTGATAGTTCGCGCTCACGCTGACGGTTGGCGGCGCAACGTCAGGATATTGCTCCATTGGCAGCGACACCAATCCGATAAGACCCAGGATGACCGTCAGGATGGATATCACCGTTGACAGCACCGGGCGCTTTATGAAGTTGTCTAATCTCATTGATTTTATCTTTTAAGTTGACAAGTTAACCAGAGACGAGCAGACAAGGAGATTTGTCTTGAACCCAAGCTTTATGCCGAATGACGTCGGCACATAAACTTGTCTACTTGTTTCTCGTCTGCTTGTTTCTTTTAAAAACTTATTTTGTCAAGTTTTCCTTGAGCTTGTTCAGGTCGTTCTGGCTTGCGCCCATCTGGCTGGTTTTCTTCAGCTTTTCCTGATACTGCGCCTCTGTTATCGGCGTTATCTGCATGCCGTCCTTAAGCGTTGTAACGCCCTTGACAACTATGCGGTCGCCGCTTTTCAGTCCGCTTTCTATTATGTAGCTCTTTCCGTCGTTGTTGGGGTTTACGTTCACATTGGTGTATTTCACCTTGTTGTCCTTACCTACGACATAAACGAAATAACGGTCCTGAACCTGTACCACTGCGTCTTGCGGCACAACCACTACGTTAGTGCTTACGTGCGGCACGATGATATAGCCTGAACCGCCGCTCTTTAGCAGGTGTTCAGGGTTGGGGAAGTCGGCGCGCATCGATACCGAGCCGGTAGACTGGTCGATGACACCGCTTACGGCTGCCACTTTTCCGTCGTGGTTGTATGTCGTCCCGTCGGCCAGTTGGAGCTTAACGGCAGGATACTCGCTTATTGCGGCATGCAGTCCGCCTTTCTCCTTGGTCATGTCGAGAATGTCTTTCTCGGTCATCGAGAAGTACACCTGCATGGTGTTGATGTCTGACACGGTGGTCAGCGCTTCAGCGCTCGACGCGCTTACGAGGGCTCCTACACGGTAGGGCAGGTCGCCTACGACGCCGTTTGACGGGCTGGTTACGTAGCAGAAGTCGAGGTTCTGTTTTGCTGATACGTAGTTAGCCTTGGCCTGTGCGAGCGCTGCCTGTGCGTTCTCATAGTTGTTCTTTGCCGACTGCAGCTCGTATGAACCGATGACGTTGTTCTCAAACAGTTTCTGGTTGTTCTCGTAAGTCAGCTTCGACGTGTTGAGCTGTGCCTCAGCCGAGTTGACGGCAGCCTTGGCCTGGCGGGCTGCTGCCTCGTAAGTTACCTTGTTAATCTCGAAAAGCACCTGGCCCTTCTTTACGGTCTGGCCCTCCTTGACATACATCTTTGTTATGAATCCTGAAACCATAGGACGTATCTCAACGTCTTGCACGCCTCTTATCGTTGCCGGATAAGTGGTCTGCAATTCAGCGTTCTGTGTTTCGATCGTCCTCACGGCGTACTCGTTGTCGCCGCTTCCACCTTGCTGTCCGCCGCATGACGAGAGCATTACGGCCACAGCTGCAAGCATTAAAAACTTGTTCTTTTTCATACCTATTTTACTTCAAATAAATTATGTTCTTTTATTTTTATGGCGGGTTGAATATGTATTTATGCGAAAACTATTTTGTCCTTATCGGTTTTCGACGTGCAAAAATACACATTATTATTTTAATACGCCATAGTGCTAAATGATAATTATCGTGATTTAACTTTATTTGAGCAAGACAAGCGGTGATTATCCCTATTTTCAAGGAGGTTCGGGCAAAAATCAATGTCTGGCGGCATAAAAGGCTGATTGGCATGGGTGTCAGCCTGAACCATCGTTTTATGGCGAGCCTTTTATTGATTGCCGGATGTCAAAACGCAGCTTGTTTCTGTTAACAACATATCAAAACGTAAACGTGAAAATGTCCGTCGGAATAACGGAAATAGGCAGTTTGCATGTCCGTTAATACTCTCCCGATACCTCATAGGCGGTCATTGGAAGTGTTAAAGACGGCCTTTGAGGGTGCCAAAGACGGCCTTTCGTATCCTCAAAGGCCATCTTCCAGCAGGCAGGATACCATATATTTAATGTCTGAAAGTAATATTTTAGTATCCGTAAGTCGTATTTTCATGGGCTCGTTATGTACTGATTATTGCACACATCATGTTCTTTTGTGATTAATTCACTGACGTTCAGCGGTTTATCTTTGCACGCCGTATTCTGCGATATTTTGTCCGAAGTCTTTTGTTTTTCAGAATAACGCAATCTGAGTGGCTTGGTGAAAAACAACATGTAAGCAATAGTCGTTTTTACGTTTACGCTTTGTTATGATGCGCGTGTGGCTTGCCGATATCTTAAATGTTTGTTAAACGTACAGCGTTGGTTTCGTTTTTCAGGGATAAATGCCTAACTTTGTTAGTTGTAAGAACAGAAGCCGGCATGGCGGTGACCTGTTGCTTTGGCGTAACTCTGTGCCTGCCATTACCTTATAAAACTGAAAACATGAAGAAAACAATCATTTCCGCGCTCCTTGCCGTACTCTGCACGGGCGCTTTTGCCGACAATTTCACAATCAAAGGACGCCTTACCGACGTAGCGAACGACACGCTGCTGATAGAATACGTGTGCCATATCCCCGAGCGTAAGATAACTGAGGCCAGAGTGCCCGTTGACGGCAACGGCGGCTTTATATACTCGTGCGATATAGACTATGCCGTTTATGCGGATCTGACAGTACAGTCAAATGGAAACAAGTCGTTTTTCTTCTTCGTGCCAAATGAAAGCGCCGAGGTCATGGGAACGTCCGACTTTGAGGCCGGATGGTCGCTCAAAGGAACGGCGTTCTACCAAAAACTTGACAGCGTAAGGCTCATGGAGCGGCCTTTTTTGATGGAGTCGAAGGCCGTGTCGGACAAATACCGCAACGGCATTGCACAAGGACAGGACGAAAGCCAGCTGAAAGCCGTAAAAGACTCGACGCAGAGATACATAAACAGAAGGAAGCGCGAAGCCCTGCGTCCGTACATAATGCAACATCTTGACGACGAGGTTACGGCCACAATGCTGTTCTCGCTTGATTATAAAGAAGTACCGCAGGTCATCAACAGGATGTCGCCCGAGGTGCGCAACGGCCGTTTCAAGGATTATCTTGACGGCATAGAGGGCTTTTTATCACGTGTGCTGAAAGAGATTGCGGCGGCGAAACAGGCGGAACGTGAGATAGAAGAGGGCAAGCGTGCGTCCGACTTTACCCTGAAAGACATCAACGGCAACGACTTCAATCTTGCTTCATTGTTTGGCAAGGGGAAGTACATTGTCGTGGATTTCTGGGGCTCTTGGTGCTCATGGTGCATCAAGGGATTTCCCAAGATGAAAGAATACTACAATAAATATAGGGACAGATTGGAGATTGTCGGCGTAGCCTGCTACGACAAGGAGGACAAATGGAAAGCCTCGGTGGCTAAGAACAACGTTCCCTGGCTGCACGTTTTTTCGCCCGACGGCATAACGGAAGAGCGCTATGGCGTAACTGGCTATCCTTATAAAGTGCTCATTTCGCCGAAAGGGAAGGTGATAAAATGCTTCAAGGGAGAGACCGACGAGTTTTACGAAACGCTCGACAAGGAGCTTGATTGAGCGCTATTCAAAATAAAAACGGAAGCCACGTGCGTGGCTTCCGTTAATTGTTATTCTTCCTTTACAAGCCCCATTTCCTTGGCCTTTTCCATCAGCAGTTCCATTAGCGGCTCGCGCTCGTTGGGCACGCGGTTGTCGAGCACAGCGTCCTTGAGCGCCTTTTTCAGCTCGCCAACCTCCCGTGAGGGCTTCAGGTTGAACATAGCCATTATCTCAGTACCGTCGATGCAGGGCTGCAACAGGCGCTTGTAGTCCTTCTCCTTGAGGTCGTGCAGCTTGGAGCGGACTATGCGGAAGTTCTCGAGAAACCGCTTCTTGCGCACTTCGTTCTTGCTGGTTATGTCGGCCTCACACAGGGTCATGAGGTCGTCTATGTCGTCGCCGGCGTCGTTCAGGAGGCGTCTTACGGCGCTGTCGGTCACCACGTCGTCGGCGATTACGATTGGGCGCATGTGCAAGTCTACAAGTTTGCTTACGTATTTCATCTTCGCGTCCATCGGCAGTTTTAGCCTGCGGAAGATGTCGGGCACCATTTTCGCGCCCACGAAGTTGTGGTTGTGGAACGTCCATCCCTGCGCGTTGTTCCACCGTTTGGTCTTGGGCTTGCCTATGTCGTGCAGCAGTGCCGCCCAGCGCAGCCAGAGGTTGTCCGACTTGCGGCTGACGTTGTCGAGCACTTCGAGCGTGTGGTAGAAGTTGTTTTTGTGCGCGCGGCCGTTGCGGGTCTCAACGATGTCGAGGGCGGTAAGCTCGGGCAGCAGCCGCGGCAGCAGTCCGCAGCGGTACAGGTCGACAAAACCCTTGCTCGGCGCGGCGGTCATCATTATCTTGTTAAGCTCCTCCTGTACGCGCTCCCCGCTGATTATCTTTATGCGGTCGGCGTTGCGTTCGAGCGCGTCGAACGTCTCGTCCTCGATGAAGAAGTTAAGTTGCGTGGCAAAACGGACGCAGCGCAGCATGCGCAGGGGGTCGTCAGAGAACGTCACGTCAGGGTCGAGCGGCGTGCGTATGATACCGTCTTCAAGGTCGGCCAGGCCGTCGAAGGGGTCTACCAGTTCGCCGAAACGGGCCTTGTTGAGGCATACCGCCATGGCGTTTATGGTGAAGTCGCGGCGGTTCTGGTCGTCCTCCAGCGTGCCGTCCTCCACTATCGGCTTGCGCGAGTCGTGGCTGTAGCTTTCCTTCCGGGCGCCTACAAACTCCACTTCCATGTCCTTATACTTCACCTGGGCGGTGCCGAAATTACGGAATACGGACAGCCGTGCCCTCTTGCCGAGCTGCTCTTTAAGCGCCTCGGCAATGCTAATGCCGCTGCCTACAACGACAACGTCGATGTCGTTCGACGGCCGTTCGAGGAACAGGTCGCGCACGTATCCGCCTACGACGTAGCATTCGAGGCCCAACGTGTCGGCCGCGGAAGATATTTTATGGAATATGTCTTTATCAAGAAGTTGCGCCAGTTCGGCGTCAGAAAGTAACCTCATTTCGTTCAAAATTGTAAAGTGGCTGCAAATTTACGTTAATTAATTAAGAATTAAGAATTATGAGTTAAGAAAATTGCATTTGGCTGCCGAAGTACGGGGCTGCGGCAGGTGAAATGCGCGCATGCGGCATGCTGTGTGGCCGCGTGTGGCCTGGCGTTTTGCAAGAGGCGGCCTTTCGCGTTCCGAAAGGGCGTCAATCAGGTGCTAAAATGCCGCCTTTCGCAAGCCAAAAGACGGCATTTGGGAAACATGTTGATTACCAATGCTTTATGAAAGGGCCATGAGGCAGCGTGCCGGAGCTTGTTTTTTACAGGAAAAACGGGCCTCGGGTTGCATGTTTCAGGATGTTTTCGTATCTTTGCCCGACAATCGGATTTATTATGAAAGCAAGACTTTTTACAGCGGCCTTGGCCGTGTGCGCCGCCCTGGCGATGACCGGCTGCGGCGGTAATGCCGCCGACAGGCAGGCAGGCGAGCTGCTTGAGCAGGCGCAAACCATGTTTGAACATGGCGAATATAAAGAGGCTTTGTCCACTATCGACTCGTTGCGCAAGAACTGCCCCGAGGCCATCGAGGCCCGCAAGAAGGCGCTCAAGCTGTACCAGGAGGTGGAGCTGAAGCGTGCCGAGCTGACGGTTGAGGGCACAGATACCGTTCTTCAGCGCGTTGAACGTGAGTACCAGGAACTGAAAAAGACCGTTGACGGACTGCGGGCAAAGAGCCTTGCTACGGAGGATCAATTGCGTAAGGTCAACAAGTTGCGCGTGTACCGCGACTCGCTGAAGACGGTGTTCGACGTAGAGTGCGCAAAAATAAAGTATATAAAGAAGAAGATGGAGGAAGTCAGAGAATAAGATTTTAGGAGTTAAGGAGTTATGGAGTAAAGGAGTTAAGACATTAGCCGTGATATAGAAAGCTTTGTCGGCAACAAGTGGACATACGTCTTAACTCCTTTACTCCATAACTCCTTAACTCCTAAATTTTCTCCTTTAACTCCCTATAAACTTCTTTAACTTCTTTAACTCCTTAAACTTCTTTAACTCCTTAAATATATTTACCTTTGCACCCGTAATCAGAACATGATGGCAAAAGACACTTCCAAAACAGAGGAACAGTTTAAGGCGGCCATGGCCGAATGCCGTGAGCTGTTCGCGAAGAAGCTGCATGACTACGGCCCTTCGTGGCGCATTCTGCGCCCGTCGTCGCTTACCGACCAGCTGTTTATCAAGGCAAAGCGCATACGCAGCCTCGAACTGAAGAAAGAGTCGCTCGTGGGCGAGGGAATACGGCCTGAGTTCGTAGGACTTATCAACTATGGTATAGTAGGCCTTATCCAGCTTGACAAGGGCTTTGTCGATACGCCCGACATTAGCGTCGACGAGGCTCTGGCCCTTTACGACGCGTTTGCCGGTAAAGCCCTGGCCCTTATGCTGAAGAAGAACCATGACTATGACGAGGCGTGGAGGTCGATGCGCGTAAGCAGTTACACGGACTTTATACTGACCAAAATACAGCGGATAAAGGAGATTGAGGACATTCACGGGGCAACGCTCGTGTCGGAAGGAATAGACGCCAACTATATGGATATTATAAACTATGCCGTTTTCGGGCTTATAAAACTTTCCGGCGAGTAGATGGTATCGAGAAAAATCACTATCGGGATACTTGTCAACCTGTGCAGGTTTGTCGTCGCGTTGACGTTCATTTTTTCGGGATACGTCAAGGCCATCGACCCGCTCGGCACGCTGTATAAGTTGCAGGACTATCTCGAAGTGGTGCACCTCTCGGCCTACGTGTCCGACTATATTACGCTTGCTGTCTCCGTGCTGTTGGAGCCGGTTCCTGCAATTACCGGGATTCTGTGATTTACTTTTTCCACGGTATATTTGATGGCATCCAGATGCTCCTCATGGGACAGGGTCGAAGCCTCACCGGTGGTTCCGCAGATAACGATGGCGTCGGTTCCGCCGGCGATCTGCTCCTCAATCAGTTCTCCGAGTTTTTCGTAATTCACTTCCTGTGTTTCGGTCATCGGTGTGATAATTGCAACAGCTGCACCTTTAAAAATAGACATTCTCTTTTCCTCCTGTATGTTGTGTCAGATAAAACCATAAGAAATCAGTCGCCGGAGCTTATCTCTCACGGAAAATTTCACTTTCCGTTTAAAAAAGAGGCGCCTCATCCCCGATAAGATCGCCTCCAAATTCACACATACGCAGTATCTATGATCAGATAGCTCTCCATCT
>OHXU01000146.1_pt1 | contig 40976 bp, 39 predicted proteins | sample 1580091 | NCBI WGS metagenome assembly OHXU01 (sample SAMEA3882529, study PRJEB24775) | human gut metagenome | biome: human-associated habitat; feature: intestine environment; material: feces | place: Netherlands | collected 2009/2010 | reverse complement strand
AGCGCGATCGGCCTTCTTCGGCAATAACAGTGGCCTTGAAACGAGCAAATATTCAGATAATCACGCAGCCATTCCTTGGCTCTGACGGTATTACCGGACTCATCCAACCGAGCGCGACTGCTTGAGGCGCTCGTGGTTGTACCAGCGGATGTAATCGTCGATCAGGACGAGCACCTCGTCACGGGTACGCTCCTCCCAACGCTCGGGATAGACGGATTCCGTCTTCATGCGTCCGAAGAAGCCCTCCGCGGCGGCGTTTGTCCGGCGAACAGCCCTTCGCGCTCATCGAGCGCGTCAGGCCGTACCGTTCCATGAGCTCCAGCCATATCCGGGCCACCGGTAATGGCAGCCGCGGTCGGGAATGCACCAGGGGCCTCGCTCCCTCCGGCAGCGTCTCCACGGCCTTGACGAGCATCCTGTTGGCGAGCCGGCGTTGGGACTGAAACCGGCAGTGTACGCGACGATCTTGCCGTCGTGGCAGTCGATCATCGGCGAGAGGTACACCTTCCCGTCCCAGGCCTTGATCTCGGTGATGTCTGTGAGCCACTTCTCGTTCGGCGCTTCAGCCGTGAAGTCGCGGTTGACGAGGTTGCCGGGAGCGGGCGTCGTCTCGCCCTCGTAGGAGCTGTAGCGCCGACGTCTCGGCACATGCGCGACAAGCCCGTCCTCGGCCATGATCCGGCGGATCACCTTCTCCGAGACGCGGGTTCGAAGCATGGCCTTGATCCTGCGGTACCCGTACCGGCTCTTGGAGGCTGCGAACGCCTCGGCCACCCGGACGCGCAGACCGGCGTATTTGTCAGCCCCGAGCCGGGCGTGGTGACAGTGGGTGGCTGCTCGGCGCGATGCCGAGCAAGCATGCCATCGAGCTGAGCGAATACGTCGGGCGCAGCCTGTCGATCAGCAGCGTCTTCTCCCTGTTCGACAGGTGCCGCAGGTCAGCGCCTGGGTCTTTTTACGACCTCCGCCACCTCCCGCATCAACGCGTTCTCCAGCTCCAGTTCCTCGACCCTGCGGCGCAGCGCCTCCGTGTCATCGCCGACGTCCCCGGCATTCCGGCTTCGTCGCGGCGCGGGCTTGTTGGCTTGGCGGCGTTCCTGTTCCTGGGTTGCAACGCGGCCATGCCGTCTTTGCGGTACGCCTTGACCCAGTTGTGGACCGCTCCGATGCTCACGCCGAGCTGTCGGGCGGCCTGCTTCTGCTGCATGCCGCCTAGCACCAGTTCGATCGCCTTGGTCCTTGTCTCCAGTGGGATGATGGGTTTGGCCATATGGCCAGCATACCGGGGATCCTTCGCCAGCCAGCGTTCCAGGCGCTGACTGGTCGGATAACCCAGGTGCTTCACCATCTGGGCGGTTGTCATCGGTGTGGTGAAGTACAGCTCCACCGCGCGCTGTCGTTCCTCGGGACTGAACATATGATGATCCTTCCGTTCAGTCTCCAAGAAAACGTCCGCAGCCCCTTATCGATGCATTACACACCACAGACGGCTATATAGTCCAAAGTGCATAAAAACTTTTCAGACACTGCCACATTGTCAATTCCTTGACTTGGAGGATGCAACGACGAGTGATAATGGCGTCAGCGTTTCCGCCCGGTCTCAAGCCCATGAGACACTTGGAGCCATGACTACAGTTATCATGCGCACCTCCGAAGGTGACATCAAAATCAACCTGTTCGACGACGAAACCCCGGAAACCGTGGCCAATTTCCTCGGCCTTGCCACCGGCGAGAAGGAATGGATCGATCCGATGACCGGCCAGCCTTCCCATGAGCCGTTCTACAACGGTCTAACCTTCCACCGCATCATCAAGGATTTCATGATTCAGGGTGGCTGCCCGCTGGGCAACGGCACCGGCGGCCCGGGCTACGACTTCGACGATGAAATTGTTCCTGATCTGAAGTTCGACCACCCGTACCTGCTGGCCATGGCGAACGCCGGCCTGCGTCGTGGCATGGACGGCAAGATCCACGGCACCAACGGTTCCCAGTTCTTCATCACCACCGTGCCGACCCCGTGGCTCGACGGCCACCACACCATCTTCGGCGAGGTTGCGGATGACGATTCCAAGGCAGTGGTCGACAAGCTCGAAGCCGTGAACACCGATCGCATGGACCGTCCGACCGAGCCGGTCGGCATCGTGTCCGTGGAAGTGCTCAAGTAAGCGTTTCCCGCACAGCCGTACAATATAGGAAAGCCCCTCGATTGAGGGGCTTTCTTCATTTTATTTATAGAGGCGTTTGCTTGCAATCACCGGCTTATGTGATTCGTCAACATCACATTTTGCGCAGTCGCGGCTCCGCGGAATCCTTCGCGCCGGTGATACGGTACACGTCGAACACGCCTTCGATTTTACGCACGGCGGCGAGCAGAGTGTTCAGATGCTGCGGATCGGCCATTTCGAAGCTGAATTGGCTGGTGGCCACACGGTCGGTGCCGGTGGAAATCGAGCCGGAGATAATGTTCACGCCGTGATCGGACAGCACGCGTGTCACATCGCTCAGCAGATGCGGACGGTCAAGTGCCTCGACCTGGATCTTGACCATGAACACGCCCTTGGTGCTGGTCCACTGCACATCCACCACACGTTCGGGCTGGCGTTTCTCCAGTTCGAGCATGTTCTGGCAGTCCACGCGATGCACGGACACGCCTTGGTTGCGGGTGATGAAGCCGATGATCTTGTCTCCAGGAACCGGCATGCAGCATCGGGCCAGCTTGACCCAGATGTCCCCCACGCCCTTGACGGAGATACCCAACGAGCTGGTGGTCTTCTTGGTACGCTCCACCTGCTTGAGCGGCAACGCCTCCTGCTCGACTTCCTCATCCACCTCGTCGCTGCCCGCGTCACGGACCAGATGCGAGATGACGTTCTGCGTGGAGATCTGGCCATCACCAATCGCCACGAACACGGCTTCCGCGTTGGCAAGGTTCAACTCGTCGGCGACACCCACCAATGCTTCCGGAGTCAGCAGCGTGGTGATTGGCAGGTTGCGCTTGCGCATGGCGCGCGTCAGCTCGTCACGGCCTTCCTCGACGGCTTCGGTACGGCGTTCCTTGCTGAACCATTGACGAATCTTGTTGCGTGCCTTCGGGCTCTTGGCGAAGCTCAGCCAATCACGCGACGGACCTGCGGATTCGGACTTGGATGTCAATATTTCAACGGTATCGCCATTCTCGAGCTTGGTATCAAGCGGCACCAATCGTCCGTTCACGCGCGCACCCATGGTACGGTGACCGACTTCGGTGTGCACCGCATAAGCGAAATCAATCGGAGTGGCTTCGGCGGGAAGCGAGACGATCTTGCCTTTCGGCGTGAACACGTAGACCTCTGCCGCGCCCAAATCCTCTTTGAGGGAGCCAAGGAATTCGTCGGAATCCGGCGTTTCGCTCGTCCAGTCGGCAAGTTGCTGAATCCATTTGAGGTTGTCGGCCTCGCTCAGCTCCTGGTTTTCGCCACGCTTGCGGTCGGACTTGTCAGGCGAGCTCAACGCGCGTCCGGCTTGGCCGTTCTCCTTGTACTTCCAATGCGCAGCGATGCCGAATTCCGCGCGGCGGTGCATGTCCCACGTGCGGATCTGAATCTCCACCGGCTTGCCGCCGGGGCCGACCACCGTGGTGTGCAGGCTCTGGTACATGTTGAGCTTCGGCATGGCGATATAGTCTTTGAAACGGCCGGGAACAGGGTTCCACCGCGCATGCACGGCACCCAACGCCGCATAGCAGTCCTGAATCGTGTCGACGATGATACGCACGCCCACCAAATCATAAATGTTGGCGAAATCGTGCCCGCGCACGATCATCTTCTGGTAAATGGAGAAGTAGTCCTTCGGACGGCCCGTCACATAGGCTTTGATGTGCTGTTCGTCGAGATCCTCATTGATTTCGGCGAGAATCTGCTTCAGGTACACGTCGCGTTGTCCGGCGCGACGGGCCACCAATACCACAATCTCGTTGTAGATCTTCGGATACAGAACCTTGAAGCTGAGTTCTTCCAACTCGGTTTTGATGGCGTTCATGCCAAGACGGTTGGCGAGCGGCGCATACACATCCAGCGTTTCACGTGCCTTTTTCTGCGCGTTCGACTGCTTGACGTAACGCCATGTACGGGCGTTGTGCACACGGTCGGCGAGCTTGACCACCAGCACGCGCACGTCGCGGCTCATCGCCACCACCATTTTGCGGATGGTCTCGGCCTGGGCGGAATCGCCGTATTCCATTTTGGAAAGCTTCGTGACGCCGTCCACCAGGCCGGTCACCGTGTCGCCGAATTCGGCGCGGCATTCGTCGAGCGTGTAGTCGGTGTCCTCCACCGTGTCGTGCAGAAGGCCCGCTGCCACAACCAGCGGCCCCATGCCAAGATCGGCGAGGATCTGCGCCACTGCAAGCGGATGGATGATGTACGGCTCGCCGGATTTACGCCGTTGCGACGAATGCTGGTTGACGGCGCGCCGGTAGGCTCTCGCGAGAATGCTCATGTCCTCGTCGGGATGGTGGTATTCGCACATCTTGAGGATTGGTTCAAGCGGGTCAAGCGGATTCGTGCTGATCTCGCAGCCCAACATTCTGGCCGAACGAACCTCATGATCCATGTCGCTCATTTCGCTCCTCCTCGCTTGGAATGTACCCTATAGTACCCGCGCATCACCATATGACGGATGTATCCGGCCGCGTGTTGCACGGCCGGATACATCCTCGGTCTTTGTGTATTGCAGTCCCGTCAGGACGCAACGCCGGTTGATCCGAAGCCACGTTCCGCGCGGTCGGATCCGGGCAGGGTCTGCGCCTCGATGAATTTTGCCTCGACGTAGCGTTGGATGACCAGCTGTGCGATGCGGTCGCCCGGATGGAACGTCACGGCGCGTTCCGGATCGAGGTTGATCAACGGCACCTTGATTTCGCCACGGTACCCAGCGTCGATGGTTCCCGGCGCGTTAAGCACCGTGACGCCCTGCTTGACGGCGAGTCCCGAACGCGGATGCACCAGCGCCACATAGCCGGCAGGCAATGCGATTGCCACTCCCGTGGGCACCAGCGCCCGCTGGAACGGCTTCAACGTCACTTCTTCGGTGGTGCGCAGATCGGCACCGGCATCTCCGGCATGGGCGTAATGCAGCTGAGCCGGCTGCCCGGGATCCAGCGACTTTACCAGAACCTCGACGTTTTCCGGCTCGTTGTATGCCTCGTCGAACGCCATCAGGCCGCACACTCCTTGCATACCGGCTGTCCGTCGTCGGTAGTGTAGGCAAGCTGGCTGCGATGCTTCACCAGGAAGCATTCGGAGCAGATGAACTCGTCGCCCTGCATCGGAATGACGGTCACCGAAGCGTCCTCATTGCTCAAATCGGCGCCCGGCAGCTCGTAGTCTTCGGCAATGGCGTTCTCGTCATCGTCCATATCGTTGGAATTGTTCTGAGAACCCTTGCTCAAAGCCTGGAGCGACTCCTCGTCCTCGTCTTTGTTGCGCGGGGAATCATAATCCTGTGCCATCGAGATTCCTTTCGTCATCTATGGTGCTTATGCGCCATAGAATACATGACTTTTCCCCCGCTAGGATACACGAATTGAAATACTCGTAAAATCCGACACGTGGGGCACAATAGAATTAATAGAAAAATCTAAGGGAAAGTGGTGTGTTGTGCCTGAGAATGCGCTCGAAGATGCACGGTTCGATCATGTGAGTGAAACCGGTGAGCTCGTCTTTGTTTCAGGTGCCGGCAAATTCGCCGTCAAGGTCGATGAAGCGCTTGAAAGAGCCATTTTGGAGGCAAAGCAGATTCGCACCGAAACCCAAGAGGAGCGTCAGCAGCAAGCGCCTTCCACGCTGCCGATCTCCCAAATCCAATCCTTGATTCGAGCCGGAGCCAATCCGGCCCGCGTGGCGGAGCGATATTCGTTGAGCGAAGCGCTTGTTCGGCGTTTCTCGGCGGCGGTGGAAACCGAAAAGCAATATGCGATCGAACAGTTCCTGGCGGTTCCCGCGCCGAAGGAAAGCCGTGTGCGCACGCTTTCCGAACTGATCGAACGCACTTTCGCCGCAGCCCACGTACGGTTGGAGGATGTGCGGTGGAAGGCCACCAGACGCGGTTTGGAACCGTGGAAGATTACCGCGGAGTTCGATTCCGCAGGTCATGCCGCCCGTGCGGAATGGTCTTGGAACATGCATGACAACGCGGTCAACTGTCTGAACGCAACGGCACGCAAGCTCATCGGCGAGCAAGACACGCCGACGGAAGGACACGCCGAGAAGCAGGTCGACCAGAATTTTCTCGCATCATTGAATTTGCCGGGCGATTCCGCACGTTCCGCACGTATCGAACAGACGGTGTCCGCTTGGAATGCTCCGGAACCGGTTGCACCACAAGCCACGAATATCAAGACCACCGTTGAGACTCAGCCATCGGCGACCGTTCCGCTGCCGAACCGTCCGGAAATCGCGACGACGCAGTCCCCCGCCCCTTCAACGACGGAACCTGCCCAAAACTCGCAAAACACGCAATCCGCCGGCGAGCAGCAGTCCGATAAGTCCAAGACGGCATCATCCGATCCTCATAGTCAGAGCACCGCCAAATCGAAGCGCCGTGCAGGACGCTCCGCAGTGCCGAGTTGGGATGAAATTCTGTTCGGTGACTGATTAACGTTCCCTAACATCCCACGGCAACATCCGTTCAGACGTTCGGATCATTCGATCAAGCCACGTCAATCAGGCATGGAATATCAGATTCCATGTAGGTCAGCGACCCGTGCACGCTGGGCAGATGCATCGCCTTCTCCGCCTGTGTGCGGGAATCGACAATGGTGGTAGAGCCCGCAGCGGAGACGACCACATCGCCGATCATCGACTTGACGCGTTCATCGACTGGTCCGTAGACGCCTTCCTCGATTGCCTGCCGGCGGGTGCGCACCTGGGCGCGCTCCCCCAGCACGTCACGCCAACGAGCGGCGATGTCCTCCGGATTCTCGCCATCCTCGCCATAAAGCATGACACAGCGTGGTTCGCCGCCGACATTCGCGACGCCCCGCATCAGCTGGGGTTCGGACGCTATGTCGATGCAGGCTTCCGGGTCGGCGGTTATCATGCCATGATCCGCCACGATGACGATCAGCGTGTTCTTCGGCATACTTCGACGCAGCAAAGACAACTGGGCGTCGATACGCTCATATGTGCCGATCCACTTGTCGGAGTCCCAGCCGTAATTGTGTCCGATCTTGTCCGCGTCGCGCAGGTACACGTATGTCAGTCCGGGCGTGTTCGCCGCTTTCGCCGCGGTCATGATACGTCGGCATGGATCGTCATTGGAGATGTAGTCGCTGCCACGCAACGCCGCCTGAGTCAACGCGGAGAACGCGAATTTCGGCAGTCCCGAACTGGTGACGCGAACGTCCTGTTCCGCCAATCGTTCGAATATGGTCGGCTGCTGTTGCAGTTTCAGCGGTGCGGGCGCGTTTTTGAAAGAGATGAGCTGGCAGATTTCGCCATTGTCGGGATTGAGCTGCGTATATCCCGTCATGCCGGTTAATCCGGGGCATGTGCCGGTGCCGAACGTGGACATTGCGGCCACGGTGGTGCTGGGCATGCATGTGGCGATTGGCCGCTGGTTAACGCTGTCCGCCATCAGCGACCGTAGATAGGGTGAATGTCCCAATCTCATATTGATGTTCCAATATCCGAGACCGTCCACCAGGACCACGACTGCCGAACGCGCGTCCGGCAGGCCAAGTGCCTCTTGGAGTCGTTTCGGATCGGCATGGATGGCCGTTGGAATCGGATGCCCGATGGCGCTGGAAATGGCGGGAAGTACCGAGGATAGGTGGAGAGCACCGCCGCGGCCGCCCTCATCCGGCAGTTCGTCGCCATATCGTGCCGGACTGGTCATGGCTAGCAGCTGGTCGATTTCGGGCACTTCAACACTCATGGTTCCCATTCAAGCACCGCGGCAGTACCAGCTGGTAATATTGCTAGGTTGATTACCATAACCTTTCCGTGAGGAGAACCACCGCATGGTGTCGCACCGCAAACCGGCAAAACCAGCCTTTGACCCGCGTACGGTCAAGGAGAACATCGTCGAAACGCCGTTGAACGAGGAAATGAGCAAGTCGTTCCTCGAATACGCGTATTCGGTGATTTACGCCCGAGCGCTGCCTGATGCCAGGGACGGTCTCAAGCCGGTGCAACGACGCATCATCTATCAGATGGGTCAGATGAGCCTCAATCCGGACCGGCCGTATATGAAGTCGGCGCGTGTGGTTGGCGAAGTGATGGGCAAGCTCCATCCGCATGGCGATTCCGCGATTTACGAGGCGATGGTACGTTTGGCGCAGCCGTTCGCGATGCGGCTGCCATTGGTGGACGGTCACGGCAATTTCGGTTCTCTCGATGACGGTCCTGCTGCTTCTCGTTATACCGAGGCTCGTATGGCGCCGGCCGCGTTGGGCATGAATGCCGATATCGCCGAAAATACCGTCGATTTCACGCCGAATTACGATAACAAGCTTCAGGAGCCGACTGTGCTGCCTGCCGCGATTCCGAACCTGCTGGTCAATGGTGGTTCCGGCATTGCCGTCGGCATGGCCACGAATATGGCCACACACAATCTTGGCGAGGTGGTGGCTGCGGCCAAGCATCTTATGCGCCATCCCGACGCGACGTTAGAGGAGTTGATGCGCTACGTGCCGGGTCCGGATTGGCCGGGCGGCGGCGTGATTGTGGGCCGCAAGGGCATCCGCGAGGCGTACGAGACGGGTCGTGGCGCGTTGACCACGCGTTCCGTGACGCATATCGAAAACGTGACGGCTCGCAAAAAGGCCATCGTCGTGACGGAACTGCCGTTCATGGTGGGTCCGGAACGTGTGTTGGAACGTATTTCCGAAGGTGTGAAGAACCGTAAGCTGGACGGCATTTCCGGTGCCATCGATCTGACTGACCGGCATAACGGCACGCGCCTCGTCATCGAAATCAAAACCGGGTTCGATCCGAACGCGGTGTTGGCGCAGCTGTTCAAGCACACGCCGTTGCAGGACAATTTCACCATCAACAATGTGGCGTTGGTCAATGGCCGTCCGCACACCATGGGATTGAAGGAAATGCTTCAGGTGTGGGTGGACCATCGTCGTGTGGTGATCCGCCGACGCAGTGAATTCCGCAGGAAGAAGGCGCTTGAGCGGCTGCACTTGGTGGAGGGCTTGCTGCTCGCCATGGTGGACATCGATGAAGTCATTCAGGTGATTCGCTCTTCTGATGATGCCGAGGCCGCGAAAACAAAGCTTATCGCCGTATTCGATCTGGACGAGATTCAGGCACAGTACATTCTTGACTTGCGGCTGCGCCGTCTGACCAAGATGAGTCGTATCGAGCTTGAGGCGGAACGCGACGATCTGAAGCGGCGTATCGAAGAGCTTGAACGCATTCTTGCTTCCGATGAGGCGCTTGACGGCGTGGTCATTGACAAAATGGATGACGCCGTGGCCAAATACGGCACTCCCCGGCGCACGGTGCTGCTGGATGAGGATGAGGAAGGCAATTTGACGCCTGTTGTGGCGCATGGCGATGATGGCGTCTCTGCAAACGCGATGGCTGCCGCGCGCGCCGCCGCGACCGTATCCTCCGCAGCAGCCGATGTCGCCGCAGCCGCAAAGGCCGCAAAGAAGGCCGGCGATGAGAATGCCACCGCATCGGCTCTGCAGATTGATGACGAGCCGTGCGCGGTGATGCTGTCCGCCACGGGCCTGATCGCACGCACTTCCGAGGATGCGGTGGAACGTTGGGAGAATCGTTCGGCTTCCGACGGACGCGCCAAGGATGATCAGATCGTTTCGATGTTCCGCACGTCCACACGTTCCTCATACGGCTTGGTTACTTCAGCGGGTCGTCTGGTGCTGGCCCATGTGGTCGAATTGCCGAAGGTTTCCGCGGATGGGCCGCTCAGTGTCACGGGTGGTGTGAAGGCCGAGGAACTGCTGGGCATGACGGAGAACACCGATCCGATCCGCGGCGAACGGGTGATTGCTGCGATTGATATGCCGTCCACGGATGACGGCGGTCAGCTTGTTCCTTTGGCGTTAGGCACCCGCAACGGCGTGGTCAAGCGTTGGAACCGTGAATCTCCGACCACAATGGATTCGTGGAGCGTCATCGATTTGAAGGATGATGACGAAGTGCTTGCCGCTGCCGAAGCCCGTGATGAGGATCGTCTGGTGTTTGTGTCCACCGATTCCTCGTTGTTGACGTTCGAAGCGAAGAATGTGCGTCCGCAGGGCCGTACCGCTGGCGGCATGGCGGGCATTCGTCTGGCTGAGGGGTGTTCGGTGGCCGCGTTCGCGGTGGTGCCTGACGGCAAGGTGACATGGAATTACGAAGAAGGCGAGAATGGACTGTTCTCTGCTTCCGGAGCCGTGGTGTTGACGGTTGCCGGCGATTCCGAAGCGTTGCCTGGCACTGAAAACGGTGCCGCGAAGGTCACGCCGTTGGAGATGTATCCGACGAAGGGCCGTGGTACGGGTGGCGTGCGTTCGCAGCGATTCCTCAAGGGGCAGGATACGTTGATTCTCGCGTTCGTGGGCGCGTATCCGTTGCATGCTTCCACGCAAAGTGGCGCTCCTGTGGAATTGCCGAAGCCTGATATGCGACGCGATGGTTCCGGTACGGATCTGTCGGCGCCGATTGCGGTGGTCGGCTGATTCGACGAAATCGATTGGCGGGGCTCTGGACTGGTTCTTCTTCCGGTTCAGGGCCTTCCCGTTTTGCGCACTTGGGCCGCCAGATTGAATGAGCAGGCTGGGTGAAAGTGCCTCCGGCTGGGTTCAGCCATATAGCTTCATGCCTTGTGGGCTGTCCACGAACCCGGCAGCATGCAGCAAACGTCTGTATTCGTTGCGTTCCTTCAATGATTCACCGTTCATTTCGGCGAAGCTGACGCTACCCTTGGACTGATGCTGCAATGCATAGGCAAGTTCCGTACATGCCGGCTGCAATATTCGCTCGTCATCGGTGAAGCTGACGATTCTGTGGCTTTTCGGCACGGCAAACAGCACCGGCATGCCGTGGTCGAGCACGATGACCGATTCCGCTCTGCGCGCCGGTTTCATATGGTGTTGTTCGGGCCATGTGATCGCGGAGCCTGTCAGGTTGGCCGGGTCGGTCACGTCGAGCGCCACGCAGGATTGGCTGCGCGCCTCGTCGTCGCCGCGCAAGGCGTCCACTGTGTCACGTCCGGCGAATTGGACCGCTCCGAATCCTTTGACGAACATGCCTCTGACCAGATTGCCGTGTTCCTCCATACGTTTGAGTACCGGGTATAGTCCGGAGAATCCGCCTGCGACCTGCTCCTTGTCGATTAGCGGAGCGGCGATCACGCCATATCGGTCGAGCAGCGATTCGATCAATGCGATGTCGTATTCCTCGATGCCGGCTGTTGGTTTGCCGGCGGTATCGTCCGTTTGATCCGGTATCGCCATTGGACTGGTCCGGGACGAGTCGACCGCGGACCATAATCCACCGAGCGTCGCCGGTGTCGAGGCGTGGATCCGTACGCGTCTGCGTGCGGCAGTGCGTGGCGCGCGCACTGAAACCGTGCCTTGAGTCAAGGCCCGAACGGGAGCGAATGAACTGTTCGTCACTTTGCCTTGCCATACCAAGGACCACAAGGCTTCCTCGAACTGGCTTTCGCCCCATGCGGGAAGGATGATTTCCCCTGTTTCAGGATTCACGTTGACTTCCGCATGTTCCTGCCAGATGGCTTTGGCGGCTGTGGAAAGCTGCCGCGCATGGAAGGCTCCCCCATTCGATAATACGGCAAGTATCGTCTCCGGCACGGTCATGGTTCCGGCACTATAGGCATTGTTCTGCGATTGTTCGCCGGGTTTCGTCAGCAGCCGTGAATCAGCTGGATGGAATGCGATGCCGCCGGCTTCCTTGGCGTTGGAACCATTGATTTTGGAGCCGACCCATACCACGTCTCCGGATGCGAGCAATTCGTCCAACATACTCGGTTGGTAGTCGCGAACGCGTGCGGGGAAGACCGAGGATTCCCAAACGGAGGCGTTGAGGTATATGCCTTCAAGCTGTTCGATCACACGCATCAGCCCGTCGACGCTTTCATATCGGGCGCCACCCACAGGTCCGACACCTTGTCTGTCCAACAGGAACGCCTGATAGACGGCCGGTTCCACCGGCTTGATGGCTTTGCGTGCCTTGGCAAGCGAAAGCGCGCGGATACGCCGAAACACGTCTTTGTGGAGCCATTGCTGGGGCGTTTGCCGAGGTGACCGTTCCGATGCTGAATCATCGGAACCATTGGCGTCCGCTCCGGCCGCATCATCGACGAAATGGCCTTTCAGCAGTTCGCCTTTGGCATGTAATTCATCCAACATGCGTACGCCTTGGACAGCGTCCAATCCCAGTTCGGCGATCATCTGATCCGCGGTGAATGGGCCATGCGTTTTGACATATCGCGCCACACGGCCGGCAATGTCGGTCTCGTCCAAATCGTTCCAGAACGTCCGTCCGGCAAGCTCCTTCCCAACCTGCGCGATGACGTCGGCATCCAACAGCGAAGCCATGTCCGTGGCTCCCAGAAGACGTTCCAGCACTTCCGGGTCCATGGACAGCAGTTGCGTGCTGCGTTCGGCTTGCGGCACGTCGTATTGGTACATGACCGCGCCCACGTATCCGAACAGCATGTTTTCCGCGAACGGCGACGGCGTTTCCGTGACGGTCTCGCTCAAAGAGATGACGCCGGAGCGTAATCCGGACATCACATGTTTCAGCGCGGGCAGATCGTACACGTCCTGTAGGCATTCGCGTGCGGTTTCCAACAGCAACGGGAAGTTCTTCCGAGTTCGGGCGGCGTTGAGCAGTTGCGCCGCGCGCAGCCGCTGCTGCCATAAGGGGACACGTCTGCCGGGGTTGGCGCGTGGCAGGAACAGCGATCGCGCCGCGCATTCTCGGAATCGTGCGGCATACAGCACGCTTTCGCCGACTTGCGTTTCGATGATGCGTTGCAGCTCTTCCGTGTCGAACAGCAGCAGCTCGCGGATCGGCAGGTTGCCGTCGCCGTCCGGGAGGCGGATGATGATGCCGTCGTCGGCCGCGTATACCTGCCCATCGAACCCGTATCGTTGTTTGATACGTGTGGTGATGGCCATGGCCCATGGTTCGTGCACGCGTCTGCCGTATGGCGAGTGGACGATCACACGCCAATCGCCTTCTTCATCCTGGCAGCGTTCGACGACCAGCTCACGGTCGTTGGGAATCGTTCCCGTGGCGGCGCGCTGTTCGGCAAGCAGGTCGGCAAGATTGCCGATGGCGTTGTCGTCCAATCCGTCACGACGTAGACGTGCGATTGTTGTCGTGTCGAATCGGCTGGTCTTGTCTCCTGCGATGCCGTCCGAGACTTCCGCGCGTAGTCCTTGCGCCATATCGCGTATGAATCGGCCTTGGGACCGTCCGAATGCCGCGTCCCGCCCGTCGCCTTCGCCATGCCAGAACGGCAGTCGGGCGGTACGCCCTGGAGCAGGAACCACCACCACACGGTCCCGGGTGATTTCCTGGATCTGCCAGGTCGATGTGCCGAGGGTGATGACGTCTCCAACCCGGGATTCGTACACCATTTCCTCATCCAGCTCCCCCACTTTGCGTGGGCCCGGTCCGGAGCCTTCTTCGGGAAGCACCACGGTGTAGGTTCCTCGGTCGGGTATGGTGCCTCCGCTGGTCACGGCCAGTCGTTGAGCGCCAGGGCGCGCGGAGATGAGACCCGCCTCTTCGTTGTATTGCAATGGAGGTCGGAAGGCGGAGAAATCCTCGCCGTTGTAGGCACCGGTCATCATGCCCATCACAGCATCGAACATGGTTCTGTCGAGATCTTCGAATGGCGCGGCCTTGCGCACGGTCACGTACCAGTCGTCTGGTTTCAGATCATCCATCGCCGCGGCGGCGACGGTTTGCTGGGCAAGCACGTCCAAGGGGGTGCATGGAATGGTCAGTGTTTCGATGTCTCCGGAGCGCATGCATTCGATGCTTGCGGCCGTGCCGATGATTTGCTCTCGTGTAATCGGGTAGAACAGTGCATGCGAGACTCCCCCGACCTTGTGGTCGGCGCGCCCCACCCGCTGCAATCCCGAGGACACGGACAATGGCGGTGCGATCTGGATGACCAGATCCACTGAACCCATGTCGATGCCGAGTTCAAGGCTCGATGTGGCGACCACGCAACGCAATTGGCCGCGTTTGAGCTGCTCTTCGATCTGTTTGCGCCGGTCTTTGGAAACGGAACCATGATGCGCCATGGCGATCGCGTCGGCGTCCGCATGCGAGGAGACCAGCATGGTGGTGGATCCGACCACGGAATCGTAGTGTTTGGCGAAGCCTTCACGGCCTTCCGGGGAGCCCAGATCCGGATACGGCTGGGTGGAATCACTGGCTGTGGACTCCGGCTGGGATGCGTTGTCCGACACACTCAAGTCCGTTCGGCCAAGCCTACGGTCGGACAGCGCATCCCGCCCTGCGTCCGCTTTGACGGCGGTTTCAGACCCAGTTTTCCGGGATGTGCGCAATTGCGCATACAGGTCGTTGAGCCGTGCGGTGAGTTTTTCCGCAAGGCCACGGGAGTTGACGAACACGAGGGTGGTGTGGTGTTTCAGCACTTCGTCAAGCACGCTGCGTTCGATGGCCGGCCATACCGAACCTCCGGTCGAAACCCGTGAGGTATGTTCATCTCCCCCGACCGAAGTCAGTCCTTTACGTTCCGCCAATGCCTCCATGGCAGGACCCACCCCGGAAATATGCGTGGTATGGCGGTTCGGAAGTTTCACGGCGCCTGCCCTCCGCCCTGCGTCGTCGGAGACGGGATCGCGCATGGCCGAAAGCGGTTCCACCACTTTCAGATCCATGTCGGGGTGCGATTCGGGTCTGATGACGCGTACCGGCCGCGTGCCGCCAAGGAAACGTGCGGCTTCGGCCGGCGGTTCCACAGTGGCGGAAAGCCCGATGCGTTGGACAGACCGGCCGGCAAGGCTTTCCAATCGTTCCAAGCTCAGCGCCAGGTGCGCGCCACGTTTGGAGCCCGCGATGGCGTGCACTTCATCCACGATAACGGTATCAACGGCGGAAAGTATCCGTCGCGCCTTGGAGGTGAGCAGCAGGAACAGCGATTCTGGCGTGGTTACGAGGATATCCGGCGGATGGCTGACGATTCTGCGCCGTTCCTGCGGCGTGGTGTCGCCGCTTCGTATGCCCACGCTGACTTTCGGCGATGGCAATCCCATCGCCTCGCACTGTCCGGCGATGCCAGCCAATGGCGCTTGGAGGTTCTTGGCCACATCCACGCCCAGAGCCTTCAATGGCGAAATATACAGGACCTTGACGCCGCGGACGGGTTTACGTTTCTTGGCATTGCAATCGGATTCAGCCGTGCCGTCCCCACCGCCGGACGTCCGCAATAAGTCATCGCCCTCCTTCGTCATCAGACGGTCGATTGCGGAAAGGAAGGCGCACAATGTCTTGCCGGAGCCGGTGGGCGCCACCACCAACACGTTCTCGCCGGAGCGGATGGCCGGCCATGCCAAACGTTGCGCCTCCGTCGGAGCATTGAACGCATGCTTGAACCAGGCATTGGTAGCCTCCGAGAACAAGTCCATGCATTCGTACATACGTTCGATTATGGCATCGCCTTCAGACATCATCCACAACCGGCGGAAAGCTCGTCATCCACCGTCGTCGGCTCATTCGAGCACACCGCCCGGCTGACACATTCGAGCGTCTCACATATGGCGTCGTCAGGCGGCCGCACGGTCGCCGCACTTGCGGCGCAAAGTCTCATGCATGGCGACCATCAGCGCCAGGAACACCACCAGATAGAACGGGAACAGGTTGACCGAAACATGTTGCGCGATCAGCCCGAACAGCGGCGGCATGCACATCGATCCCACATAGGCGCAAGCCATCTGCATGCCGACGATGGCCTGCGATTTGTCCTCGCCGAAATAAGCAGGAGTGGAATGGATGACGCACGGATAGATCGGCGCGCAGCCCAAACCGATGACCATTAGTCCCGCGATGGTGCCGATATTGTGCGGCAACGGCAGGAGCATGATGACGATGCCGGTCAGCACCAACGCCTGGCCAAGACGAATCATGGCCGGATCGTTCAGTTTCATGGTCAGGAAACCGCTGGCGAGACGTCCGACGGTGATGCCGATGCAAAACAGGCTTCCCCACATGGCCGCCGTGGTCTTGTCGATGCCCTTGCCAAGCGCCATATAGCTGCTGGCCCACAACATGGCGGTCGATTCGAGCGCGGAATAGCAGAAGAACATCACGAGGATCTCGCGGGCGCCACGGATGGCGAGCACACCGCGAATACCAAGCGGCTTGCGCCGGTCAGCCGTTTCCCCTTCCGATTGCTCGGACTGCGCGGATTGCACGGAAGAGGTTTCACTCGTCCGCTGCGGTTCGACGGTCTTACGCGCCTTCCACAACGGCAGGCTCAGCACCAGCACCGCGGTGAGCACGACCTGCAGAATGGAGATGGTCCGGTAGCCCCACGCCCAGCCATGGCCGGCACCCAATGCGCTTGCCATGATGTACGGGCCAAGCAGCGTGCCCAAGCCCCACATGGCGTGCAGCCAGCTCATGTGACGGCTTTCGTAGTGGATTGCCACATAGTTGTTGAGCGCCGCATCGACGCCGCCCGCGCCCAAGCCGTACGGAATGGCGAAGAGCAGCAGCATCCAGTAATTCGGCGAGATGGAGAAGCCGAACAATGCGAACGCCGTTAACGCAACGGACACTGCCGTGACCTTGCCTGCACCGAACCGCAAGGTCATGCGGTCTGATAGCAGCGCGGACACGATGGTGCCGGCGGAAATCGTCATGGAAATGCCACCCGCCCAGGAAATCGGCGCATGCAGGTCGCCGCTCATCGTCGGCCATGCGGCGCCGAGCACCGCGTCCGGCAGACCCAGACTGATGAAGGCGATGTAAATCACGGCGAGCAGCAGATTGGCCACAGTCAGCTCCTTGTATGTTTTATGTTTGCGGCAATAAAATCACGAAAATACTCCGCTATTTTATCCAAAGTTACCTACCAAACGGTATTTTGTATCTTGCGCTATCGACCGACGTTTTTGCATTATCGTGCATACACGAAAAGCGGGTCTCCGCCGTAACGCAAGACCCGCCAATCGCAATCGCCATGCAATATCAGGTGTCGATCTTGGAACGGTCGAAATCGTCGGCGTTCTCCACGATGAACGCCTTGCGCGGCGGCACGTCATCACCCATGAGCAGGCTGAAGATGTGGCTGGCCTGTTCGGCGTCCTCCATGCGGATACGGCGCAGCATGCGGGTGCGCGGATCCATGGTGGTATCGGCCAGCTGGTCGGCGTCCATCTCACCCAAACCCTTGTAACGCTGGATGTCCTCGTTGTAGCCGATGTGCTTTTTATCAAGCTCGGCGAGTTTGCCTGCCAACTCATCATCGGAATACGTGTAGATGTACTCGCCCTTATGCGTACCCGTCAACGCGATACGATGCAGCGGCGGCACGGCGGCATACACATGACCGTATTCGATAAGCGGCCGCATGTACCGGTAGAACAGCGTCAGCAGCAGGATGCGGATGTGCGCGCCGTCGACATCGGCATCGGTCATCATGATGATCTTGTTGTATCGGGCCTGTTCGATGTCGAAGCTTGCGCCGGATCCTGCGCCGACCACCTGGATGATGGCTGCGCATTCCTTGTTGGACAGCATCTGCGCGAGCGATGCCTTCTGCACGTTGAGGATTTTGCCTCGAATCGGCAGCAACGCTTGGAAACCGGAATTACGGGCGGCCTTGGCTGTGCCCAATGCGGAATCACCCTCGACGATGAACAGTTCGGCCACATCGTCATTGCCGGGCTGGCAGTCGGACAGTTTCGGCGGCATGGACGCGGATTCAAGCGCGTTCTTACGGCGTGTGACTTCCTTGGTCTTGCGCGCCTGCACGCGGGCATGCATTTCGCCGACGATTTTCTCCAGCACGCGGCCGGACTGTTCCTTGTAACCGCGTTTGGAGCCGGTAATCATCTCACCGAACTGCTTATCGGTCATTCTGGAGACGATCGGCTTGACTTGCGCGGTGCCGAGCACGTCCTTGGTCTGGCCTTGGAACTGCGGTTCGGCGATGCGGACGGTGACGACGGCCACCAGACCGGCGAGAATGTCGTCACGTTCCACCTTCATATGGGAATCCTTGAGATTCACCTTGAGTTTGCGCGCGTTGTCCTCGATGGCCTTGCGCACCTGCTTGGTGATGCCTTGGAGGAAGCCGTCCACGTGCATGCCGCCGCCGGGCGTCTCCACCACGTTGACGAAGCTGCGCATGGTGGTGTCGTAGCCGTTGGTCCATCGCATGGCGATATCGACTGCGCAATCACGCGTCACCTTCTGCGCATGCAGTTCACCATCGTCTCCGACCGCCTGCGTTTCTTCAACATACGTGTCCTCGCCGGCGATGCGCCAAATATCGGAGACTGCTTCGCCTTTGGACAGGAAGTCGACGAAATCCTTCACGCCTCCGGTATGGCAGAATTCTTCGACGCGCGCATGCGGATATTTCGGCTGCACGGGCTGGGAAACGGTTTCCTGCGATTGCGTGGCAGCATCGTTTTCTTGCGATTCGGCTGACTCATCAGCTTCGGCTGAATCCTCCTGCAGTATGTCGGCAGAGGTTCCGATATCATCCGTTTCAGCGGACGTGTTCTCTTCCGTCACCTGTTCGATGACATTGTCATCGACTTCCAGCATTTCGTCAATGGACTCGTCGCCGGTTTCGGGAATGTTCTCGTCGATGACGGTGATTTTCAGCCCTGGCACCAGGAAACTGGTCTGCCGTACACGGTCGATGAGCTGGTCATAGCTGAATTCAGCGGTGTCGTTGAAAATCTCCGGATCCGCCCAATAGCGGATGCGGGTACCCGTGGTCTTCGGACTGACTTTGCCGATGATCTCAAGTTCGGTGGGACGATTCTTGCGCGTCTTCTTGAATGGCGAATCGGGAGACGGGTGTTCCGAATCAACGTCGGAATACACTCCGGGGTGGCCCTGATGGAAAGCCATGTGGTGGGTTTTGCCGTCACGATCCACTTCCACGTCGAGACGGGAGCTCAATGCGTTCACAACGGATGAGCCGACACCATGCAGACCGCCGGAAGCGCCATACGAGGAATTGCCGAATTTGGCGCCGGCATGCAGCTTGGTCAGCACCACTTCCACGCCGGTGAGCTTGGTTTTCGGCTCCACGTCCACCGGAATGCCTCGGCCATTGTCCGCCACTTCAACGGAACCATCGTCATGCAAGGTCACGATGATGTGGTTGCAGGCTCCCGCAAGAGCCTCATCGACGGCATTGTCGATGATCTCCCACAGGCAGTGCATCAGGCCCTGGCTGTCGGTCGTGCCGATGTACATGCCCGGACGTTTGCGCACCGCATCCAAGCCTTCGAGCACGGTAAGACTCTCAGCACCGTAATTATCCTTAGCCATGTTCCCTTTCAATTGTCGCCTTACAAGACATGAAGTCGAGAAACCCTGCGTTCATGCCGGTTTCTCGACTTCATTTACTCGCGTCTGATTACTATCACTGGTCCAGGAAGTCGCGCAGCGTCTGCGAACGGGACGGATGGCGCAGCTTGGACATGGTCTTCGATTCGATTTGGCGGATACGTTCGCGCGTCACGCCATACACACGTCCGATATCATCCAGCGTCTTCGGCTGGCCGTCCTCCAAACCGTAGCGCATCTTGATGACGCCAGCCTCACGCGGAGACAGCGTTTCAAGCACCTGCTTGAACTGCTCCTGCAACAGCGAGAAGGCGACGGCATCGGACGGTGCGATGGCGTCGGTGTCTTCGATCAGATCACCGAACTCGGAATCGCCATCCTCGCCCAGCGGCGTGTGCAGGGAAATCGGCTCACGCCCGTACTTCTGCACTTCCTGCACCTTCTCGACCGGCATGTCGAGCTCACGGGCCAGTTCGTCCGGTGTAGGTTCGCGGCCGAGGTCCTGAAGCATCTGGCGCTGCACGCGGGACAGCTTGTTGATGACTTCCACCATATGCACAGGCACACGAATGGTGCGGGCCTGATCAGCCATGGCACGGGTGATGGCCTGGCGAATCCACCATGTGGCGTACGTGGAGAACTTGAAGCCCTTCTTCCAGTCGAACTTCTCTACGGCACGAATCAGACCAAGATTGCCTTCCTGAATCAAATCGAGGAACAGCATGCCACGGCCCGTATAGCGCTTGGCAAGAGAGACCACGAGTCGAAGGTTGGCTTCCAGCAGATGGTCCTTGGCACGCTTGCCGTCGTTCGCGGCCCACTTCAGTTCACGCCGGCGTTTGAAATCCATCTTGTCGGATTCCGTGTCCAGCAGATGTTGGGCGTACAGACCGGCCTCGATGCGTTCGGACAGGTCGACTTCCTGTTCGGCGTTCAGCAGGTTCACTCGGCCGATCTGCTTCAGGTAATCCTTGACCGGATCTGCGGTGGCGCCGGCTGCGATCACACGACGCTTCGGATTGCCGGACGGCGTCAGATTGTCGTCGTCATCATCGTCACGCACCACGAAAGCGCCTTTTTCCTTGGGCTCTTCCGGCTTTTTGCGCTTGTCTTCGTCATCGTCTTCCAGTTCGGAATCGTCATCCTCGTCGATATTGTCCTCGTCGAGGTCGTCACCCTCCCCTTCGTCGTCCACGTCATCAAGGTCATCGTCGAAATCATCAAGATCGGCATCCTCGACGGGATCGTCTTCAGGAGCGTCCTGCTCGATCAGGTTCTCTTCTTCTTCCGCTTTCTTGCTTTTCTTGGCGGCGGAGGTCTTCTTCGCGGCCGTCTTGCGCGACGTCTTCGTAGCGGTCTTTGAGGACTCGCTCTTCTTGGCAGCAGGCTTGCGCGTGGAGGCCTTTTTTCCGGAGGTGGTCTTTTCGGTCAGATCAGTCTGTTCCGTATTTACCGTCGTTTCCTTGGTGGCCAAACTTATCCTCCTATTGATCCCGCCGGAAGCGTATACCATATGGACCCACTTCTGGCAAGGGCAAATCGTCAACTATGTGAGTTAACCATCTTGCGAGGACGATTATTCCCGCGTGTTGAGCTCACCATGCGCAAGTACCGCTTCCTTTCGGCGTGTTGCTCTATGTCTCTTCGGCCCATGCCGGTCCGATATGACGATGCGCCGCGGAGCAGATGATCGCCGCGAGCGAACAATTCTCATCCAACGCGAGCGCACGCATCGCGCACAGCATGGCGCGCTCATCGCCCATCCACCACAGCACATAACTGATGATGGCCAATGGCTGCACATGATACCGTTCGGGGACCATCCCGATGATGTCGAACATCATGTTGACGCCGTTGTCGCAACGTTTCGTGTCGGGTTTTCTTGATGCGTCACGGAACGATCCGTTGAGGGATTCCTCCAGATGACGCGTGTTGCCGGGAAGTGTCGGATTGGCCATGAATCCCATGAGAAAGTCACGTGACGAACGTCGTTCATCCACGATGATGGAGACCAGCAGCGCGTCACGCACCGCCATGGTCTGCTGCATGGCGATGGCAAGTGCTCCCGCACCGTTTCTGGACAGTCTGCATTCTGGCGATGAATCGTCACCTCCCGACGATTCATCGGCCAGCTCATCCATCCATTCCGAGAATGGCTCCTGCAGGAAATCGCGTATGCTCTCCGCCATGCCCAGCGATTTGCAATCCTCCACCAATTGGTCTTCAAGCCGTTCCATCTCGGCTTCGCATATCGGCATGGGCTCGTCGATCGTCTTCATGTCTCGTCCTCCTTGGCGTATCGGAGCGGTCGCTTGATGCAGGCCGCTTTGTTGGAACTATGCATCATCCGGCAATGCAATGAGGCGTTTCGGCACCCCTGTGGTCGGAGAACGTGAAGCTCGGCGTGTCACGAAACGTCCGGCACCGTCTCACCCGCTGCAATCATTATGTTTTCCTCTTGTCGAATGTGTGTGGATAACCTTGACCCATGACTAGCTCTTCCGATTTGGAACAGATTGAAACGCGCACGCTCTCGCTGGTAAGGGATTTTTCGTTCCTGCATGCGGACGATCCGGTGGCGAATTCCTGCAAAGCCGTCGCTGATGCGGTGGCGCAGCAGGCGGTCACGTCAAGTGAGGGCGGCAAACGTCTGCGGGCATTGCTGACGTTGGATGCGTTCCGTGCGTTCGCGCCGCAGGATGTGGCGGAACGTGATATGGATGCGGTGTTGGATCTGGCATGCGCGATCGAAGTGTTTCAGACCGGCGCGTTGGTGCATGACGACATCATCGACGATTCCGATCTGCGCCGTGGCAAGCCGTCCGCTCATCGTGCGCTTGCCACGGATACCCATAGTGATGCCATTGGCCATGGTTTGGGCATCATGTTGGGTGATATGCTGGCCACCGCGAGCGTGGATATCGCCAATAAAGCGGCTTGCCGGCTTGGCTCCGGGTCTTCCGTGGTGTCGGCCTTCCTGAATATGCACCGTGAAGTGGAAATCGGCCAAGTACTCGATTTGGCCGTGGAACTCAATACGTTAGACGATCCTGAAGAGCTGGCGTCGGCCTCTTTGAATGTCTTCCGTTGGAAGACCGCCAGTTATACCACTATCGCACCTTTGGAATTCGGTATGCTTGCCGCCGGCCTCGCCCCTGCGGACGCGCGCAGGCTCGCACTGGCGATTGGATTGCCTCTTGGTTTGGCGTTCCAGCTCGCGGATGATCTTCTGGACGTCATCGGGTCGAGCCGCAATACCGGCAAACCGGTGGGCGGTGATATCCGTGAAGGCAAACGCACGGTGTTGCTGGCCGATGCGATTGAGGCTGCCGGCGATGTCGAACGACGTGAACTCATCGACATGTGGGAAGCCGAATCACGTGACGAGGCACATGTTAGGCGTGCCATCGCATTGTTCGAGTCCACTGGTGCCATCGCACGTTCCAAGGAACGGATCGCCGGTCTGTGGCTCGAGTCGAAGGCCGCCATCGAGACGCTTGAACTATCGCAAGATCGCAAAGACATGCTTACCGAAGCATGCGCACGTTTCGTACCGATTGTGCGGGAACAGGGCTGATGCCGCCGCACTGTGAAAGACCCGTGTTCATCGCATCTTCCGCAAACCATTCCTTGTAGACTACAAGTGAACACATCTTTGTCGCGAAACGTTTTTTGAAGAAGGAATCGTACCGATTAGCCATGAGTGAAGCCCAGCATGCCCCCGAAGGCCAGGTCATCGAAGGCCGGTACCGAGTCGTCAGCAGAATCGCCGATGGCGGCATGGCCACGGTGTATCAAGCTGTTGACGAGCGTCTGGGACGCACCGTCGCCATTAAGATCATGCACACGCAGCTGGCACAGGGCCCACAACGCGACCAGTTCGTGGAACGTTTCCATCGCGAGGCCCGTTCCGCAGCAGCAATAGCCAATCCCCATATCGTGCAGGTGTATGACACCGGTGAGTTCGATGGACTGGATTTTCTTGTCATGGAGTACGTGCATGGCGTGAACCTGCGGTACGAAATGAACCAGCAAGTCACGTTCAGCGTTCGTGAGACGCTACGCATAGTCGGTGAGACGTTGGACGGCTTGGCTTCGGCGCATCGCGCAGGCGTGGTGCACCGCGATATCAAACCGGAGAATATTCTGCTCAATGACCGAGGACATGTGCAGATCACCGATTTCGGCCTGGCCAAGGCGGTGTCGCAGGCCACGCTGTCCTCCACCGGCATGCTGCTGGGCACGGCCGCCTATCTGGCGCCAGAAATGATTCAGCACAATCAGGCAACGCCGCAGGGAGACCTGTATTCCGTAGGCATCATGGCTTGGGAGATGCTGGCCGGCAAGGTGCCGTTCACCGCGGACAATCCGGTGACGCTGGTGTTCAAGCACGTGCATGAGGATGTGCCGGATATCACGACCGCTTGTCCGGGCATCAATGCAGGCGTGGCCGCATTCCTCGCCCGTCTTACGGCACGCGCGGTCGAGGACCGTCCCCAGGATGCGTCCGTGGCATTCGACGAATTGCAGCAGTTGCAATCGAACCTCACCATCGACGACTGGCAATACCGTCTGTCAGCCGTTTCCCCGGCCGCAAACGATGCCGCCGACACCATGCCCGGCGATGGCACCCGGCGGATGCCGCTACCGCCCGCTCCCCCAGCACCGCCTGTGCGTCAGAACGACGATCGTACACGACAGTTCAATCCGGAAAACCCGAACAAAACCACCGTCATGCCGGCGCAGCAGGCAGATCCGGAGGCAACCACCCGCTTGGCTTTGGAAAAGAACGACGTCCCCGCCAACAACGTTCCAGCTTCCCCCTCGAACGGTCCGGTCAGTGGTGGACAGCCGAAACGCAGTGGCAAGCGTGCACCTGTCATCATCGCCGTCGTAGCAACCATCGTGCTTGCCTGCGCAGGCGGTGGAGGCTATGCCTGGTGGTGGTATTTCCGAGGACCGGGCAGCTACTGGACCATGCCTCAGCCGGCAGATCTCACATGTTCCGATTCGGAGCCCTGCCGTATTTCCAACATCAAATGGAACGCCTATGAGGAACTGCTGAAATTCTCCAACATCGAGTACGAAGAGACCGAGGCGTTCAGTGATTCCGTCAAGGCTGGCAATGTCATCTCCACCGACCCGGAGAATGTCGGTTCGCATGTGAGCAAACGTCATCATCAGAAGGTCAAGGTGGTAGTGTCCAAGGGTATTAAGCAGGGCACTGTTCCCACAGACATTCTCGATGCCACCAGTGCGAACGGCAAGGATCCGATCAACGCGTTGAAGCGTGCCGGCTTCGACAACATCGAACAGACTCCGGCCAATGATGACGCGTATTCCATGGACGTACCTCAGGGCGCGTTGCTTGATTTAAGCGTGGATCCCGGCGCGACTCTGCCCCATAACGCGAAGATTACCGTCACGCTGTCCCAAGGACCGAAACCGGTTACCATGCCGGACGTCGTGGGCAAATCGAAGGATGAGGCGCAGCAGACGCTTGATGCGCTCAAGCTCACCGTCAACTGGACCGAGCAATTCGATGACAAGATTCCGCAAGGACAGGTGATTTCCGCTTCCGCGAAGACCGGAGACGAGTTGCACTGGGGCGATAGCGTCAATGCGGTGGTGTCGAAGGGACCGGAAACCGTAACGCTGCCGAATTATGTCGGACAGAAAGCCGCCGCTGCCAAAGCCGCATTGGAGAAGCTGGGATTCAGTGTGAAGATCAGCTCGCAACTGACACTTGACTCCAGTCAAGACAAGAAGGTCGCTTCGCAGGATCCGGTAGGAGGCACCGAGGTGCGACTGCGTCAGGAGGATGGCACGCCGAATACCGTCACCTTGAAAATGTATTCGTCGCTGTTCGACTGATTATCCTGATTACAAAATAGAAATCAGGGGTGTCTGTTCCGAAAACATTCTTCGGAACAGACACCCCTGATTGGTTTGGAATGAACCTCGCTGAAAACTTATGCCTTCTTGGCAGCGGATTCGGCTTGTGCCTGCGCTTCGGCCTCCTGCTGGGCTTTGAGCTCGGCCTTGACCTTCTGCGCGTATTCGTCGACGTATTCCTGTCCGCTCATCTTCTGGATCTCACGGGTCACGCGGTCGGTAAGCGAACGCAAATCATCGTGGGTAATCTGGTCGGCGGATTTCTTCTCGACTTCAATCGGCTTGCCGTAAATCACCTTGGACTTGCCTTTGTTCGGAATGACCTGTCCTGGCTTCTGCAGTTCACGCGAACCGATGATGGCGGCCGGAATAATGGGGCAACCGGTTTCGAATGCCAGACGCGCCGCGCCGGTGTGTCCTTTGTAAAGACGTCCATCGGGGCTGCGAGTACCTTCGATGTGAATGCCGAACAGATGTCCGTCCTCGATGATCTCACGGGCGTGATTCAGTGCGCCAAGTGATTTGGAACCGCCGGAACGGTCCACGGGGAACACGCCGACTGACGTGAACCACCATTTCTTGAATTTGCCTTTGATGCCTTTGCCTTCGAAATATTCGGCCTTGCCCATGAAATGAATCATGCGCGGGCAGGTCAACGGCAGCAACGCATCGTCGATGACGGCAAGATGGTTGGCTGCGATGATGGCGCCACCTTCGTGCGGAATGTTCTCAAGTCCTTGCGCGGTCGGTCCCAAACGGTGGATGGCGATAGGTCCCAAGCCTTTGACGAAAAACCAATAGAGCATTCTTCACGATCCTCCCGGCGGATTGGCCTCCGCCCGATTAGAGTATAAGTATGACTGACCTCAACAATAGCAATGACGATGAAGAACGCCCAAATGACGCGTCGCATGGTGGCGGCTCTCCAATGGACGACTTGGATGCGGCTTGGGCCGAGTTTGCGGATTCGCATGCTGACGATTTGAAGGCCGTGGAACGTTCGCGTAGCGCGAAACGTTTCGAGAAGCATGCGCAACGTCGGGAAAAAGAGGCTTTGCTGTCCATCGATGACTTGGATCAGGGCACGTTCACCAATGATGCGCCGGCGAATGGTCGTGGGCCGCGCGATTTCACTGGTTCGAGCTGGCTTGACACGGATCGGGTCATGGACCGTTACGGTGACGACTTCGTGCCGCCGAATCCTGAAATCGGCCATGTGAAACTGTCAAAACTGGTGTTCTGGATATTGCTGGTGGCCGGCGTCATCGGCATTATCTCTTCCGTGTTCGTTCCGGCGTTGGCTTCGATTCTTGGTTCGATTTTCGGTTTGTGTGCGCTGGTCGGCGCCGCTGGCCTCATCGTGCAGCATAAAGGGCATCGTGAAACGCGTACCGACGAATTCGATGATGGAGCACGCGTCTGACGATTCTTTGGCGACAAACTGAATACATCCATCTATGTGAAGGCCCCGGCGGTTATTGAACTGCGCCCCGTTTGTTGGACGTTGTTAATTGGGATACAGGGTCAGACCGCGAGGGACATGCTCCGGAACTCCTCCGGGGTGCGTCCCTCGAGTCGTATCTGGCGTCGTCTGGTGTTCCAGTGGACGATGTACGCGTACGGCTCTCGTTTGAACTGTTCGTACGAGTCGAATTCGCGGTCGAGGTCGGCGACAGGATCCTGTGCGAGGACGCTACGGTCGAATCCAACCTGGACGGACTGGAACGGCTACCGCGAGAACCTCGCCAAGACCGGCGTGGCCGTTATCGGTGTGGTTCTTGCCATGCTTGCCTGCGTTGCGGCCGGCATCGCCATCATCGGCATGCGCCGCAAGACGAAGGAGTAGGCCCAATGGAGAACGGCCGGGGGAGTGGGGCCAGCAGACCCTGTTCCCGCCGGCCGTTTCTTTTCTAGAATCGTGGTTCCCGGCACTGTTATTTCCTTGGCGTCGCGAGCAGTACGGTGGCGTGCAGGACGTCCTCGTCGGTGAAATTCAGGCCCCATATGATTTCGACCTTGTCGGTGAGGCGCTTCTGCACGCCGCCGACGATCGCCGTGGCGTCGGACAGTTGGAGGCTCTTCGGACCTTCGATGGCGATTATCGCTCCCGTGACCTCGTCGGACGCGACGTCCGAATCATGGAACCGTCCGTCTTGTCCGTGGCGTCGATGTGTCGTGCGGTCATTTTTGGTTCCTTTTCGATGAGGCGGGTTCGTTTCTTTCCGGGGCATGTCCCGGCCGTTCTTACTTCTGTCGATGCCGGACGGGCGTGTGGTCCGATCGGGGCGAGTGCGAATCAGGACGGGGGTCGGCATGGGCGTCGTGGATCGGCGACGAGTCCTAAAAACGTCACCGATCCACGACGCAATCCCGACACCCGTTTCGCAGCCGAGGACGATGGCGGAAGGGACATTGGCGCGGTTCTTGCCGGCCACGACGGAAGACGTGGTCTGTGCGAGAGTGCTATGCCTTGGCTAGCTTCTTATGTCTGAGGGTGTAAACGGCATCGGCGGAATCGGCGACACGTTTGGAATGCGTCACCACAATGACACATTTACCGAGTTGATGAGCGGCATGCCGCAAAAGATCAATTACCTCATCAGTCATTTCCGGATCCAGGCTGCCAGTCGGTTCGTCCGCCAGAATCGCGCGGCCGGGCGCCACTAGGGCGCGGCCGACCGCCACTCGCTGACGTTGACCGCCCGACAGGTGCATGATGTTGCGCTTCGATTCCTCACGGCTCAGCCCCAGATCCTCGAGGATCTTCATATCGGCCTTGGGATTGACCAGGCGCAGATTCTCTTCGGGGGTGAGATAGTCGATCAGATTATGGTCCTGGAACACCAAGGACACGTGCTCGCGACGGTGTTTTGAATAACCCGTCGTAGCTATATCCTCGCCCTCAAAACGAACCACTCCATCAGAGGGGGCATCCAGACCGGCCAGCAGAGACAGCAAAGTGCTCTTTCCCGCTCCCGATGGACCGGTTATCGCATACATCTTTCCGGATTCGAAATCTGCGTTCACGTCCGAAAGAACGCGAATCTTCGCCGCGCCGTATGAGTAATTGACATGGTCCAATTGCAGACAGATAGTCATGATTAGTATCTCCTAACGCATAGAGGAAAGAATGGATTTCGGGGATTTGGCCAGCACTGCGGCGCACGACACGGCAAGCGCGATTGCGATGACCGCGCATCCGAGCAGCAGGATGAGCAGCGTCTGTTCTGGCGGCAGAGCCTCCACCTGCAATGATTCAAGAGGTGCGACTCCCGAATCGTGCAGCAGGAGCGAGGACACGTAACCGGACAATAGGGAGCCCGTTCCCAGCGAGCACAGGGCGGCGACCACAGCCATGAGACCGGTTTCGATCGCGAACTGGGCGATAATCTGCATCTTGCCGATGCCGAGGGCCAGAAGGGTGCCTATCTCATGGATGCGTGAGCGAATCCAGAAGACAAGCGCCATGCCCAATACCAGCACATCGGCCAGGCAGACGGACAACAGCACCATGCGGACCAGATCGCGTACCGTTTCCACCGACTGCAGCGCGCCGGAAAGCTGCGCCGAGTCATCGGTGACGCCATACTCGCTTCCGGCGATTTTTTTTGCTTGGGCCATTGCTGCGGAAAGATCCCGCGGATTATCCGAGAGGCACCGGATCGTGCCGACCCGTTCCTCTCCAGTCAGCGCGGAAACCACTTGAGCGCCCGAATAGATGAGATTCTCCGATGCGTCCGATGGCATAGGGCTCTGTGCCTGTACATTGCCAGAGAAGATTCCGGCCACGCGAACGGTGGAATCGCGGCCTTCCTGACTGAGTCGGAAGGTCGATCCCACCGATAGTCCATTCTCACGTGCGAAATCCCGGTGAATCAGTACGTTCCGGCCATTACCTGAAATGTGGTGTCCTTGTTCCAACCGGTACAGGCCGCTTTGGAACTCTTCGGACAACGAGGAGTCAGTGGTGCCCAGCACGCTGACCTGCGTGGATAGGCCGGAATCCAGTCGAGGACCATGTTCGGGGACAACCGGATGCGCGCCATCCACCTGCGCCAGGGTCTTACGTTCGTAAACGGTTTTCCCTACGCCGGGGATGCGTGAGAACCGGCTCGCTTCCTTTGGGCTGACGGGATTCTCGCCGGTGTCGACGGTAAAACCTATTCCCAGGCTTCCGCCGATATCGTCGGACATTTTCTGAAGCGCCGTTGACGCTCCGACCTGAGCCACGAGACTGGTGAAAACCATCAGCATCAACAGTCCGATGATTCCGCTGCGTACCGGTTTACGTACGATTGCCAGCGTGGCACGCTTCCACACGTTCATGCCCGTCATCGGAGCTCCGACAGGCTTCGTGGCGACTTGCGCAGCATCGGTATGCACGATATGGCGACGCATACCAGCATCACCGCCAGCAGGCCGAGCGATACATACAGTACGGCGGTTGTGTCGATCGATACCGTGAGCGAATCCAAGGTACGAACCGACATATTGGACTCAAGATCGCCGCCGACCTGTCCCATGCTGCTCAGTTCCTTCGCCGCGGAGGCGTTCACGGAACGGAGGGCCGAGGTGCCAAGCCATTGGGCCGCTCCCCGTGCGCACAGCCATCCGAGGACCAGGGACGGCAGGCCGATCAGAATCATCTCGGTTAGATATTGGGCGATCAGGGATGGCTTGCCGATGCCGAGGGACACCAATACGCCCATCTCCTGACGTCGGTCGTTCATCCACAGCAAGAGCATGAGGCTGAGGACTATCACTGCCGAGATGGTCACGCCGATCAAAGCGCCGCGCATCATGGAGCGCACACTTCGGGCGGCATTCAGCATGCTCGACGTATATTGGTCATTGCGCGTGATCTGGTAGTTGTTCCAATCCACCGGAAGCTTCTTCGCCGCTTCCATGGTTTTCTCCACGTCGACACCCCTGTCCAGAACGAAAGTGGCATCCTGGTATATTTCCTTGCCGACCTTGTACTGGTACAGAGTACTTGTAGTGTCCAAATCGGTGTACACAGTGTTGGAGGTGAGTTCCGCGCGGCTGGATACCTTTCTGTCGCTGTCCCCTTTGAATATTCCGACGATGGTGGTTTTGACAGTTGCCGTCGAATGCGACTCATTGTCGGCATCATATGGATTGGCCTTGAGCGTGAGGGTATCGCCGACTTTAAGCCCATTGGTTTTGGCGAGATCCTCATGGACCATCGACATATGCTTATCGGACGCCTTTAGATGACGTCCTTCGACCATGCCGAGCGTGTGGGACGTGAACACATTGAGTTTTGACGAATCGTTTGTGCCTATGACGTTGGCCGTATTGCCGAACTGCTGTTCTTTCTCCGCATCGTAATCATCGCCGCCGGGGACCTTCACCACGCTGGCTCCCACGAGATCGGCGGTGGCGTTCTGCCTGACCATGCACGAGCCAACCCCGGACAGCTTCGAGATTCGTTGCACATCAGCGGGACGAACCATTCCGCCTCCGCGAGGCGTCAGCATGCTGCCTTGCAGGTTACTGGCCAGCACGAATCCGCTGACCGCCTGTTTTTCAATCTGTCTGGCCTCATGTTGAGCTGCCTGAGAAACCGCGGTTGCGGACAGCATACTCGCCGTTATGATGGTCAGCACAATGAACAGCACCGCGGTGCGCACTCGTTTTCTGAGCACATAGCGCGCCGCCCGTGAGATAAAGGTCATTAATACCCCCTGTAAAGCTGGGACCTTCTCGGTAGTGCCCGAAAAGATGTGCACTTTGGACCATGGCCGTCCATGGCACGATGATCAGTTCGCTTCCGCGAGTTTGTCATCGAGCCGGGACCTGTCGAGATAGCGGCGGGTCGACGCTTTCCTCGCGCCGTCTGTGGCGCTCGATGACCGCGGATTCGAAGACCTCGCCCTTGAGCTTGGGCACCTTCAGGCCGAGCCTGCCGGCCTTGGCGGTCAGGCTCCGGTCGTAGTGGCCGGCGCGGTACGCCTTCCGCTCCCCGGCGCGCTCGTATCTGGCGGCGTTGTTTTTTGCGTCAAGAGGTTTTGGCCGCTCATGGCCGATTTGACGTTTCGCCGGAATCGCAAGGCAATGATGCTGTACGGATCTGGCGAGTCTTCGATACCTGCGCATGCCAAGCGAGGGACGATCCATGGGGTGGCAGGGTCGAGGGATCTTCGCAATGCCGTTCTCGCCGCTCGCGAAAACGGTTCGTCATGATTCCGTTCGGCTACAACGCGGACCGAGCGAGCCTGCATTGGAACAACTGGAGCTACTGAAACGGCAAGACCTCCGAAACCGCGATTGCCGACGGCGACGAGGATTCGCCGAAGAAGGAGAAGTATCGGTCAAGGTGGCCGCGGTGAACCTGAAAGCAGTCTAGATTATCCCGATCCACATATTGTCCATTGTGTCCATTTGCCGCATGATGAAAACAGATGGAGGTGGTTGCGATGACCATGATGATGGGTGGCAAAGTCCATAGGACGAGGTCTAAGGCACGGCGCTCTGCTGGCGGAGTTCCCGGAGCGTTCCTGCAAGGGGTGGACGGCACGCGTATCCCGTTGACGCCGGACGACTACAGGCGCGTTAGGGAGTTTCTGCTTGCAGAGCCGGAACGGGCGGTGGCGGATGACGAGCGTATCACGACTGGCGAGGCGGCGCGTATTCTTGGGGTCTCCCAACGCACGCTCACACGCATGCTGGACGCGGGCATGATTCCGTACACCCGCATGGGGGAGCGCAGTTACCGTTTCCTGAGGCTTTCGGATGTGACCGACTACAAGCGCAGGCGCGACGAGGCCACATCCAAGGCGTTGGATGAGATGCGTTCCATCGCCGATGAGGACGGCGCGTACGACATCGACTATTCGGATTACCTGTCCCGGTTCGATAAGTAGAGTGCCCTTATGATTGCGCTGCTTGACGCCAACCTGTTCGTACCTACGTGGATCATCGACCCACTGCTTAGCTTGGCCGAGGCTGGTCTGTGCGAGCCAGCATGGTCTGCGAGGGTCATGGACGAGGCACGCTTGGCCATCATGGAAGTGCGGCATGTGCCCGACGTCCGGGCCCGCGGTTTTCTTGACGCGATCTGCAGGGCCTTTCCGATGGCCATGGCGGAGGATTGGGAGCGGTTTGAACCGGACGTGAATTTGTCGGACCCCAACGACGGGCATGTGGTCGCGGCCGCCCGTCGGGCCGGTGCGGAAACCATCGTTACATTCAACCTCAAGGATTTCCCCGCAGACGAACTTTCCAGGTACGGACTGCACGCTCAATCGCCGGATGTTTTCCTTACCTCCGTGTTCGATGCACATCCAGAAGAAGCGATGGACGCCATGCGCAGACTGGTCAGCTCCAAACGCCATCCGCCGCGTACCATGAGCGAAGAAATCGAGCATTTGCGCGTCTTGCGCCTTCCGCTGTTCGCACGGAGATTGTCCGAAACGGTAGGCTAATCCCCGTCATCTGCAACACTGCGAATCATACGGTAGGCGCAATCAATGCACAATCTGTGAATAATCGCTAATCCATTGGCTCAACACAACCTATTGCCGCCTTGCACCGTGGAATCAAGCAAATCACGAAGAAAAGGCCGTCCGCACGGCAAGATTTCGGTCGTAGGCGATGGATTCGGACGAGCCGTATCCGAGAGGGTGCCAGTACGAATAGGTGGACTCGGACCGGTCATGTCTAGGGGGTCGGAATAGCCCCCTAGACATAGTCCTTTTTGCTCCCCCACCTGGACTCGAAAGATCTCATGCTACTTATGTTGCTTCTTTGGTGGATGTCACTGGTTCCCAAGACGCATGAAGTACCAGGAAAGACCATATAACAGAACGCTTCTGCACTCTAGAGAGGCCGGAAGGGAACAGACGAAGACGTCACAACATATTCCCTTCCGGTTTTTCATTCCCAGGTGCCGTTTCAGATGCATTTTAAGGTTCCAAAAAAACGCCATGCATATAGGTCTGACCGGTTTTGCCGAATCAACTGTCATGCGCTATCTTTTTTGCATCGAGGGGCTTCGTCTCCCGGAGATGCATATGCTCTTTCAATGGCGACGACGCTCGTGCTCTTATTGCCTTGCAATCCTCCCTGAATCGGGCGTCCCTGCCGACGCTGACGCGTGGAAGGACCTGATATGACGGACCCAGATCTGGAAGTCACAAGGATAAGAAGATTCGGAACGATCGTTGCGCGGAAACGATCCGACGGGTCGATTAGCGCATGGCTTGCACGCTATTCGTCACCCGTGGATGGACGTCGGGTGCAACGATCATTTGAAAGTGTGCGGGATGCTGAGTCATGGCTTGCCGGCGAACATGAGCTGGTCGAAATGCACCGTCGTGGTTTAAAACAGTGGGTGCATCCGACTGACAGGGATCGTCGGGAAAAAGCGGGATCGATGACATTCGATGAACTTGCCGACTGGTATGTGGATACGCATCGAAAACCGGATGGCACCGCGCTGCGTGGCGCGGCGAGGCGTAATCTGCGGACGGACGTGGGTCATTTAAAAGACGTGTTCGGCGGCATGACGGTCAAGCAAATCACTCCGGACGTGATTTCCAAATGGTACTTCGGTGAGCATGAGGAAGGCGAGTGGGTGTTCCCCCGTATGTGCCAGAGACTTAAAGCCATCATGAATCTCGCATGTTCGGACAAGTTCGGTACAGGAATGCCATTGCTGGCGTCGAACCCGTTCACCCTACCGATTCCACCTGATCCGGAACCCAAATCGTGGGAGGTGCCGCCATTGACGGGCACGCAACTGGCCGCCCTATACGAGTCGATGCCGGAATACGACCGGTTAAGTGTCCTCTTGGCCGCATGGGCCGGTGGCATGAGAATCGGCGAGGCATGCGCGTTGAGAGTATCCGATTTCAATCTTGAAGCCCGAACCATGATGGTGAATCATTCGGTCTGCCGTGGGGAACACGATCTGGGAGAATTAAGATTAGGGCCGACCAAGTCGAAGCATTCCAAACGCGTGTGCCCGTTGCCTGACCTGCTGGTGCCATTGGTCCGCGAGCATATCGCCAATCGAAAAGACGAATCCAGCCCGTATTTATTCCAGTCCCGTCGGGGAAAGGGACCACTCGCCCCGACGACCCTGGGCAATCATTTCCGTCAAGCGCGCGAACAGGCGGGATGCACGACAGCGACGTTCCGTACGTTGCGTGTCACTCATGCGACCCTGCTCATGCAGAACGGCGGCACGATCCGTGAAACGATGGACAACATCGGAGACTCCACCCAAGAGGTCGTGATGCGTCATTACACAAGGACAGTGCAGGAACATCAACGTCAGGTAGTGAATCGCATGGCAGTGGGTATGACATCGGAAAGCAAGACCCTGCAGCATATCCTCGGCGTGCAATACGCCGTTCCGACTCCGGTTCCGGAGGTCCGACTGTTGGATCTGGACGCGAAACTCTCCCTGATCATCAAAGCCCTACAACAGATAAGTGTGAACGACTAATAACAAACAATTTCAGCGTGACCAACATGAAACCGTAATCCACGCAACAGGAGGATAGGCAAATGACGGACACGATCATGCTCGAAGCGCCCGCAAGAGGAGGGAGGATATCGGACCTAGCGGACGGTCAAGGAAGAATCCTACGACTGCACGACCTCACGGCATCATCCCTCGGCCACACCTCCCATGCCAACCAAACCGAAAGCCCAACGCGTACAGGCGGGAGAGTCACGATCGAACGGAAGCCCGATGAAGGTGACGGACCGGCCGTGATCCACCGCCTCAACGACGAGCGTGACCAACGGTGGCAAAACCTGATAGCCGGCTTTCTCATTCATGCGAGCCGCGGCATCGTTCGTCACGATGGGCAACACGAGTACACAGCCGTGCCGGATGGCCCCTGGCGGACATCGGCGCCGTACGCATCATCACTGAGTGGCGCGGCCGATAACAGGTGGGGCGGGCGTGACAAGAGAAAGGACATCCACAGGAAAAAGGAGCGATCATGGGAAAGGAACCAGACCCACACGCATGCCGTCCGAACAGCATGGACCTCAACGACGCGGCCGACATGAGGGATGAAGCGGAACAGGCATTCAACGACGCGCGCAAGACCAGAGGAAAACGCGACCTGCTGTACGTCGCGGTCATGGCCTGCGTCATCGTCATGCTCACCGGCGCCGTATGCGGAAGAAGGGACATCATCATCGCTTCCGCCGTCATCGCCGTCACGTTCTCATGCGCCGGAAGCCTGGCATGCTACCGCATGAAAAAATCACTCCACACCTACCACGAGAACAATGCCGTCCTCGAAAACGAACTCGACGCCGCCGACTACCAGAACATCATGGGATGCCCTCACCCCTGGAAAACATTCTGACCACGATTTTTACCCCCGATATCGTAAGCGGGACACGTGGAAACAATGAAGGAAACCGACGGGGGAAACATTAACAACAGCAGACTCTAACAATTCCCCCGACGGCGTTCCTTCAAAATCAAAACCTTTTCAGGAAATCGACTCCCAAAAGGATGAAAGCCGATGAGGAACGGTCGAGGTCCACGGACGATACTCAGGTTCATCGCGATAATCGCGATGAACCTGTTCACCATCAATTGCGCCTGCTACATCGCAGTCACCGTATCCGCACGCGCCGACCCACGTTTACTGCATCTCAGTCGAACGGTAGGAACGTTGTGCGGCATGATGGCGATCGCAATCACTCCGATCCTCCTCATCACGGTCCTTGTCAATGGCATGGAGGAAGGAAAGAAACGACATGAGGAAAACAACGATGGCGCAGGTCGTGGAATTTGCCGGCCAACTCAACGTCACCCTGCAGAACGTAAGCGAGGACGAGAACACGCACGGACTGGCCGAAGCGTACAACCGGCTCGCCCAGGTCATGGACGAGCTCTGCATTCCAATGCGCGAGGAAGAGGTTCTGGAACCCATCAGCCATGAAGAAGCATGCGAAACAGCCGAAAGACTCTACCGTCAACTCATCGAGCAAGCCAAGGACCATACGACCATACGGCTCGCCCAGGCAATGAACCGCGCATGGGCGGAACTCACCGTCGTCGAAGGCCTTGACAGACTCGCACGGCCCCAAAGCAAGGACGAGTAATGGGAAACGGAACTCCATCGGATGAATACGAGTCCGTTGAAATGTGGTTCATGAGAAGGACGACCGACAGGCTGGTCAGGGAAAACTTCGAAATGACCGACCGGCTGGTCAAAGAGGACTTCACCATGAGAACCATAATCAACACCTCAGTACGGAAACTCAATGACATCCACCAGCAAATCAGCGGATTGAAAGAAGTCATATGAACACGGACGGAACACTATTCTCCATGAAGAAAAACAGCAGGGAAGCCGAGGCGATGTCGATGACGAGCTTCATGATCCCCATCGGACTGAAGCAGAAACTCAAAGACCACGCCGCCAAGTTGGGTACCACGTCAACCAGTCTCATCATCGAAGGCATCAGACTCATCCTCGACCGGAAGAACGAGGCGACACCGCAACTGGAAGAGATCGACACCACGGGCGCCGACGAATACGTCAAACGAAAAGCCATCAAAACACTATTGGAAGCCCATCTCACCACCGAATCGCCCGCGCAGGCATGGGCCCTCGCATACCGCGCCGCGTGGAAAGATGCATTGGACTTCTGCATCCAAGCAGAACAGGCTCTCGACAAGAAGGAAGACAAATGAGCGAAGAAGAACGCATCTGGGCCAACGCGTTGAGCGACGCGATCGAACCAGCGAACGAATACGCACGAAAAATAAAGGACCGTTACCTGGTAACAGCCAAAAACGACATGTACGGAATCGACCAGACGATGAACATCATCAGCCAGGCATATCTCGCCGGAGTGGAACACCAAGCCGAGGTCTGCATGGGAAAGGCATGACTCCGCCATGAACGCCCAAAGGACGTCGGCAGAAGAAACCGAAAGGACCCTACGCGCGGAAAGCGTTCTTTCGGACGATCGCCTTCCCGTCAAATGGGATGGCGAATACATCTATTGGGCGGACACGTGGACCGACACCATGCCGTTCCTGTGCGGGAACAACAACCCGTTAAAGAATCAGGCATGCCCCGGCACGGACGAACGCAGACGATGGAAACAATACAGGCCCCACCTGTGGAGGCCGAGGACCATCAACGGCCGCACCACCCAAAGCAAACTAAGACTGATGCGGTGCGGAGTCTGCGGACTGACCCTTGTGGAGGAACATCCACTCAACGGAGGAAAGGAAACGGTCTGGCAGTTGGACGAATCCGACTATGGGCCGGAAGGCAGCCACCCCGTCATCCAAGGAGAACTCGACATCTAAAAAACAAAGCCGGCTCATTCCGGCGGAAAGGACAGAAATGATAGGAATGACCAGACCGAAAGCAAAAGACCGTCCACGTGGTAAGCCGTTCGACGAGCCGGAACGCAAATACCTATGCAGTCTCGACATCATCGACGCATGCACCGAGAAAAGAATCACCTGGAACAAAACCTTCATCGAATACGCCGAAAAGGAACTCGAAGCAGGCTCCCGACCGGTTGACATTTTCCGTGGAGCGGGAGTCGGACCGGAACTCATCGGACGGAAACGCATAGAACGATGCGTGGCGCGATGGCGGGCCAAGATCAAGAAAGAGGAACAGCAATGAGCGTCCGGAACGACGACAACATAATCAAATCCCTGGTCATCCTCGTCGTCTGCATAGTCGCGATGCTGATGGTCTGCACGGAATGCGCGCTACTGCCACAATACGGTTGGCTATGGCTCATCCTCCTGCTCATCCTCGCCATCGCCGCGGTGTTCAGCGTGGTGATGGGCGTCAAAACATGGCTGGACGAACACGGAAGGAAATAGGATCGATCATGGAAGAACATGCCGGAAAACTCTGGTTCGGCATATGCGCGGGACGTACGGTGCCTTCGGCACGTCTCGCCCTCGCAGGAACACGAATCACCGCGCTGGACAAGACCAACACGGTCATGGAATGCTTCATGGACCCTTCCGTCGCCAAGAATCCCGACCCCGTATGGGCGGCATGCCATGCGATGGACATGACATTGACCGGGCCGCGAATACCCGAAGACGTCGTACCCAGCCTGCCGCAGGCCATATGGGTGGAATTCATGGGAATCGACGAGAAACCCGACAGCGACGACTACGAGATCGCCGTCGACCTGGTCGCCGGCGACTTCTACTACAGTCCGAACCTCAAGGACGACGGCAACCGCAAAGGATTCGCACTCTGCGTCCAACACCTCACCGACTACATCGCCAGCCAGATGGACGAGAAGAAATCCCATGATTGAACCGGCAAGCACGCTCGACATGGACGACGATACCCGCGGCCGCATGATCACGAGATGCGTGGCATACATGACGCAACGGAAGATCCCGATACGGGACACACGGGCGGTGACCCGCCTGCTGGCCTCCAACGCCGGCCGGATCGACGGGGCCACGAACGTGAAGGTACGCAGCTACCTTACGGACACGCCGGCCGAAACGTTCCAATCATTGGAAACGATGAAACAATGGATGGGCGTGCGCAAGGCCCTGGAATACGCCGCGATCGGAAGAATCGAACCCGACAAATCGTCCGGACTGGCCGGAACGCCGGACGAGACCGGCACCCTCATCCGATACTTCATACTGACCTTCATCGACCGGAACTAACCGACGTGACGCAAGGCCTATGCGCCGAACCTAAAAAGCATGGCGCATAGGCCGTTAGTCCTTCGGATATCCGATCAGCTCATGGTCCGTCCAATCAACGAGCCGACCATCGATACGGTCCACGTCCAACAGCCACACCTCGTCGCGCCGCGGATTGAAGAAACCCAACCGCCGGACCATCCGATACTCGTCATGCACGGAATGCAATCCCATACGCCAGTAGACCAGCAACTGCAACGTGTACATGGGATTCGGCCTATAGGAGCTCACCTTGAAATCCCACAACGTGTCAGCGGTGAGGAAATCGCCACTACCCGACGTGATCCGGTCCGTATACCCGCCCTCGAAGTCGAAACCGTCCCACACGACCGGACCATACTCGTCGAAAAAGGCACGCGACCGGGCCACCATACGCGTGAGATTGAAATACGTCGCATCATCCGGAACCATGCGCCGCGGACGCCAATACTGCGGTCCACGACGCGACGCCGCATCGAAATCAAGCAGCAGGCACGCTGCACGCGCCGACGCGGGAGAGAAATCCGTCACACGGGACAGCAGGGACTCCGCGTATTCGCCCTGCCCGACCAGCCGCGCACCCAACAAGGGAACATGGAACGCGACCCGCACGGGAGTGCCCATCGCCACACGGGTCATGTAATCCACATACAATCCCGCAAGATCAGGCGGAACGGTCTCCATGGAACGCGGATGCAGGCCCATCCGGTCGGCGAGGGGCACATGGTCGAACAAGGACAGGGGCAGCAGTCCACCCGGCGGCTGGCCGACCATGCGGATACGCGTGGTCACGGCCATCGGCTCGTGCCGGCGGCGGAGTTCCGTCCTGCGCGCATCCTCCGCCTCCAACACTGCGGCGGGACGCAGATCCATGCCCGTGGACCCGTCGAATCGATAGCAACGCGGCAGCACCGAACCTCCAATCCCCGAATAATCACGTGCATGACATGAGGAAAGAAACGGATATGAGGAACGTCATGTTTGCGAAAACCAGTGAATCGGTCGATCTTACAAGATTTCCAGCCGAATCGACCAGGAAATTCCCGCAAACCAAATATAAGCCGAATTAGCTCGACTAACCTCGAAAATGAAATGGCTTTCCAACATCAGAAAGGAGCTTTTCACAATGTCCAGTGATGCAAAAGCAAACACCTTGCCGAAATGGAGCTATATCCTATTGGCGGTCCTCCTGGTCCCGTTCGGCGTCGGTCTTATCTGGGCCATCGTTTCGAAGGGCAATGTTCCGGATGCGGTGACAGTGATCGCGGCCGTATGCATTTTCACGGCAATCGCGCTTATCGTACATCTCGCTTGGCCGAGACGCAGCATGTGGTTCGCCCATCTGGCCGCATTCGTCCTGTTTTTCATATTGTTCCTCTTCCTTCACGCGTACGGCGAAACCGAAGCGGGAGCCTTCGCGTTCGTCATGGCGTTCATGAGCCTGCTGACGCTGGCTCTAATGGCCAATCTGGCATACAAGGACGAAGGTTGGGGGAAAGGAATGCTCGACAGCGAAAAAGCGTTTCGTCTTGGACGGCCGCTCCTCATGTTCTACAGGTTGTTCCTCGCCTTCGGAATATTGGCAGAAATCGTCCCCGGCATGGCGGCCCTGATCTCGGACAACAGTGGAATCCTGATATGCATGTTCATGACCACCTACCCAATAGCGCTCTGGAACAAGTTCACTGACATCGACGGCAATCCTGCAGAGAAGCAGGCGGATGGAACAACGGAAACAAAGAATCATGAAAACCATGTGGAAACCAGAAGAGAAACATCCATATACGTGAGGAAGGATATCCTGAGATACCGGCGATAACGGATACGGATCGGGGTGGAACGTTGAA